>Ga0210059_1001806_pt1 | contig 32714 bp, 19 predicted proteins | sample Ectturendosymbi2_FD_188042 | JGI IMG/M metagenome (GOLD analysis project Ga0210059, IMG submission 188042) | Ecteinascidia turbinata endosymbiont from Florida, USA - Sample 2 (SPAdes) (version 2) | ecosystem: Host-associated > Tunicates > Ascidians > Unclassified | place: Key West, Florida... | reverse complement strand
TAATCCCGCAACCTATACATCGGACTGCGTCAGCACGTCTAGCGGTCGACACAACCTTCACCATGGAAACATCAATCTCACGTACTTAATGGGGCACCTGACTAGATAACCTCTGTGTTTTTTCGGTTCCCCGGCGCTTTTTCTCTTTTATCGAGTATATCTAGCGCAATTAATTCAGTACCGCCAAATAAATCTATCTATCTATCTATCTATAACTACGGAAATTACAGCGGGCATTAACTTTATAACCAAAACCAAGAAACAAAAAATTGTTTTGCTATTTTGTTGGTGTGTTGTGTATCTTTTTTCTAGCAGAAAATCTCTACTTTGAGTTGCAAACAAGCAAAGAGAAAAATCAAAAATTGCCATAGAACAAAACTTGCGTTGGGCGTGCAGCAAAAATTAGATCTATTACAACAGCAAACGAGTCTTTGAATTGCAATGGAGTTCCCTTTGTGGCCCGCTAATTTTTCCTCAAACCGTAATGTGGCCCTTCATGCTCGCAGTCTTGGACCACCCTGTACTAGTTATTTTGAATTCAGGTGTGATAAAAATTTCCTACGGTGTTTAGTCCATTACAGTTACAGCAACCTGAAAATCAAATAAAAAAAGTTGTTTTCATTTCAACCACAATGTCACACAATGAACAAAAAAAACTACTAATTGAATGCGGTAATTTTCACATCGACATATTACAGTTGTGTACAAAATACAAGTGTGTCATTCTAGAAACACGAAGCTACTGTAAAGATCCAACAATTCCACAGCTTGAAGATGGTTTTCTATCAGCAGTAATTTAACGTGTTAGTTATTCAGCAAATGTACACTTTGTGTTTTTCATTCATGCACAAAATATGTGTACAAACACTAATATTGTCATGTAAAGTTTAATACTTGAAATATTTTTTAAAAACTTTAACAACCTGTGTTCCTTCTCTCAACAGATTTGTTGTAATAACTTCGCAAGAAAATTGAAAACTTGGCCGTTTTTCTGTTTTCACCATATGCGTGAAAAACAGAAAATGTTTCTGTCAATCAATTGTCGTCGCCAGGACAACAACAATCAAAGAAGTGACGTCAGATGGGCGGAGCTTCTGACTCTGCTTTATAACAGCTGATTGTTCCACAAATTTTCGCCGGGCTCAGTGACGTGTGTCTGTAATCCAAGCGACTGTGGAGGCATGAGTTGGAGGACGGCTTGAGGCTGGGCGCTCTGCAGCTATTCGACCTGTGTTGATCGGGCGTCCGCGCTATGTTCGGCATTAAAAAGGTGTTTCTAGTGTAGCCCGGAGTTTCAGTGTGGCCCAATATAGGGATCGAACCGGGACCACCTGTGAAACAACCGAAGACGTTCCGCCGTCGTTCAATAGCGGGACAGCGTCTGTGAACAGGCGAAGTGTTGCAACCCTGTCAATAAAGTTGGACCCAACTCTTTTGCTTGTACAAAATGACATCAACTGACTTACCTTGCATTGAGTAAATGCGCTTCCACTGAGATGGTTCTACGTTCGTACGCGATTATCCAATGTTCATGAATGCAGAGAACTCGTTTCGAGTGTGATAGATGTTTACTGTTAGCCATGGGCGTCCGCAGAAAATTTTCCAGGGGGGGTAAACGTCGACATTTCGCTTATCCTTTTTCAGGTTGCGAACGATGCAATGCAAATGGACCTTCACAAAACGCCTTACCCTTTCTACACCACAAAGAAAATTCCCCATAAAAGCACGCGCTCCGTTCGCATTTTTTTGAAATCGTATTCATGTGGAGTTGTATTCGAATTTGGAAAATGTTATACTTTTTGTCATCCTTTACAGCTTTTGCTGAATTGGGGTATTATCCAATATTATTATTTTTGTGAACTGCCGATAGTTGAGTCTGCATTGGACTTGAACGATCCATAACTGCGTTTACGGTGCTCACATAAGTCTGTGTGGATGGAAGCTCACTTATCAAAATTTTGTATTAAATGTTTTCTACACTTTGGCTACCAGAAATGCTTTCTCTTTTCATAAACTACTAAATACCTATTTCTCGAGAACTTTCCAAAAATAAGTCATAATTTTAGAATGATCAACCGCCAGAACATCAGTAGCGGTGAAAAAAACACGAAAGTTAGACACTCTCGCAAAACTCTTTCAAGCAATGAGAAGCAAACATGAAGTTGACGACTATCGTACAACTTACTAAAGTTAGAATACCACGCATGCTTAAAAAATTGCGCAGATGAATCATCAAAACTCGCCAGAGCAAATAGCTTGGCATTTGCTCACTCAGAAGTCAGAACTAAACCTTATGCATATTTCCACAAGCTTGCATATATAACAAGCCACGCAGTGTGTAAAAAGAAGATTGCATAAGCGTAGTTTGATTAAGCCAGTGTGGTCCAACTACAAGCTCGCGGGCTGAATGCTGTGGCCCGCCACAACGTTTTGAGCGGCCCGCGGAAGCATTCAGAAAAAATCTTCGAATTTGAAACTTGTTGAAAAGCGTGTGAGGTTACAGTTGTCTCATTGAATTGCTTGCGCTGGATGAAGTTTATTTGCACAAGAACAACGAATAATACCATTTCTGTGTAACATTATTGTTTTTGTTTTATTTATTTATTTTGCAATCATATAAGAAGGTACGGCCCTCCCCTAACCCTGCGCTGGGGCACCTGACTGTACAACGTTTGTGTTTTTTCGTACTCCGGCGTTCATTGTCTTGAAAAGTGCATTTGGCGCAATAACTCAGTACCGCCAAATAAATCTGTCTATCTATCAGTTAAACGCGACCTTCTCAAAGTGGCCCTCGAGCCGAATTAATTGCCCATCCCTGCAATAGGTAATTTTAATTACTGCAGAACAAGCATTACATCTTTTAATAAAAATGGAGGCTACAAAACTAACGTTATTAGAGACTGTAAAGAGCTTCTAGAAATTAGTCAGCAAAGATAGATATCCCAAGCTGAAAGATTTCGCACTAAAAATGCGCTCGTACATTTTCTACGACGAAGCAAGTCAAATCTACAGTAAAAATAGAAATCGAATGGCAGACGAAACACTGGACGATAGCCTCCGACTTGCTGCCACTAACACTGGTATTGTTAAGCTAAAGGAACGATAGTGTCAGAGATGTCTCGACTACAGGCATCCCACTGATAGAGGTTTGTACTGTAATAAACTGCTATTTGTCATTGTGTAATAATTTCAATTGTGCACTCAGATATCACCGTTTTTTAGTTTTAAATGTTGTAAATCTGTTGTTTTATAGCTCATTTTATTGGAAGTGGCCGCAAGTTGTCATGTTTTTGTAAAATTGACCGTAGGTAAAAAGTAGTTGGCCCACGCTGGATTAAGCTATTCACTCAGGCACATTGGTCACACTCAGTCTCACACTAGCAATGGATGTTGTGGTTGCATTTCTGTAGATTCACTCTGGCTTCTTTTCACACAGTAATCAACACTGCCATGCGATCACACACACGCGATCAGGTGATCTCGAAACTTGATCTATTGGATCTCGCATCAAGCGAACAAAAACGAACGAAAAAAGCCGGCGATCACACTACTTCAAGTCAAAATAAACCTCGCTACCTTAGCAAAATTTACAAAAACTATACTCCTTGATAGAAAAATATTTCGCGAAAACAGGCCAAAAACCGCATGCACTTTGATAAAACTATCCCAAAAAAACGCAACCCGCAACAGCAAAAAGTTTCCCGCAACGCAATGAAAGTACAGCCCAATTGTGCGGGAAAACCGCCCAACTGTCAACACTGCACAGTATAAAACTACGTGGCTTACTGCTATCAGCAGACATGTCTCGCTGCATTTTCTGCCAAGATACCTGCGTTCAACAGCAAGCAGCAACATGCGGAAAAACGCCTACCATCGTACCTTGAAGTGAACCATGTTAGTGTTACGCAATAACGTCCAACAGCAGAAGAATCCGCTCCCACGTTCGGCCACGCAGTGGAGCACAAGTGAACTGCAAGCTCTCCACTGCATGACACCAGGACCGTGAACCTGACTCTTGTGCAGTGTCAGTGACTTACCGGCAAATATAGTGTCATTGCAAGAATTTAATCATTCACTGGAAATTGAGCTGCCGACTTCATGTTCTCCACAAAATTTTGGTTCTTAGGCCCAATTTCCAGGGGGGACCAATGCCCGTTTTGCCCCCCTGTGCGGACGCCCATGTTGTTAGCATAAACAGCATGCCTAATGATAGCAATCGCGTTAAGCAAATTCTTAGAGAATGATGGATATTACGATATAATTAAAACAATGGCAAGCAACACTTTATGAAAAAGTGATATATGAAATAATATAAGTAAATGGGGTCAATTGATTAATTTAAGATCCTGTTAATATAATTAACTTTGAAGAAGTTTCACCCCAATTTTATTTGCAAACTTGAAACTATATTCAATTTTGAAACAAACAGTGCTCTTTCTCATTTTCAAAAATGGCAAAATAAGAGCGTCATTGTAGCTTTTTTTAGGAAATGATAAGCGCCAGAGTTAATGTCAGATATTTAAAAAAGCTTATATAAATTAGACTAATCTATTAAAGGTGCGTATCAGTTTTTGATCAAAAAACGTTTGATGCAAAGATGTTCATGTCATCTAAGACAGTGCTCTTTTGTCTGCAGCAACTCAAGAACTAAGGTAGTTTTCCACAACGTACTACCGCGACAATGGCGTAGCCAGAACAAAACTTTGGAGGGACCAAATTGTTTGACTTTAGGCGAGGAACAGCATTTTTGTTTGGGACGTCGCTTCTCAAAGAACAAAATGACTAAATATTCTCAAAATTTGGAGAGGGGAATGTCCGCGTGGCTACGCCTATGTAAAACCATTTTTTTCTTTCACCCCTAGATTAGGACTCATACTATCTTAATTCTAGCTTAGTAGTTTCAAAATGTGGCAACCACAAAAGACACATTGATTCTTTGCGCATTAGTAGCTCTAAGGTCACTCAAAGCACTGACCGTGACATCATTGTTTTACCATTGCTCCTCAATTTTTTGCGACCCAGACCTGTGCTTGTTTGTTCAGTTGATGTGCTGAAAGTTTCGTACTATGAACTGTTCATTGGCTATAAACTGTTAATTTTACGTTGCTGTTCAGAGATCTCATAAACGCTGTGTTTTTCATACTGAATTTCGCATAGCAATTTCACACATGTCAAACTGTCAATCAGTTGCCGTCGCCAGGACAACAACTCTCAAAGAAGTGACGTCAGATGGGCGGAGCTTCTGACTCTGCTTTATAACAGCTGATTGTTCCACAAGTTTTCGTCGGGCTTTGTGGCGTGTGTCTGTAATCCAAGCGACTGTGGAGGCATGAGTTGGAGGACGGCTTGAGGCTGGGAGCTCTGCAGCTATTCGACCTGTGTTGATCGGGCGTCCGCGCTATGTTCGGCATCAAAACGATATTTCCGGTGGATGCAGGAGTTCTTTCGTGTTTTCGGTGTAGGCCGGATTTTCAGTGTTGCCTGCTAGGCAGCAAACCTGACCACCCGCGGTACAACCAAAAACGTTCCTTCGTCGTTCAATAGCGGGACAGCGTCTGTGAACAGGCGAAGTGTTGCAACCCTGTCAATAAAGTTGGACCCAACTCTTTTTCTTGTACAAAGTTAAATCAATTAACTTAACTTTTCGTTGATTAAGTGCGCTTGAACTAAAACTGTTTTACGTTCGTTTGTGATTATCCAATGTCCATGAACGATAATTCATTGCATATTGAGATATATATAGCTACAGGATAAATGGCACAAGTATTGGTAGCAATCTGATTAACTTTAATTTTGTGAAAGAATCAAATTTTTAGGGAACGGCTGATATTGTGAGTCGAATAAGACAATATATAATATTAGAACCAGGCCCGCAACCCGGGGTGGGGTCAACCGGGCAATTGCCCCCCTCCGACATTTTCAAAAACATGTGCAGTTTGTTAGGTACAACCACAAGTTACAATAATTTCCTTCCCCAAAAAGTAGAAGCGTTGCAATCGTTTTGCACTCCTCCCGAAAATATCTGCTGTTTGCGGCCCTGGTGACAACAATATGTCAAAAGTGATATACAAAATAAAACAAGTATGTGGGCCCCAGAAGATTTGAAATGCTTTTAATAAGATTAGCTTTGAAGAAGTGTTACCTTATGCTTCTACTTGCAGACTCGAAACTATGGTCGATTTTGGAAAAGCACGGCTATTGCTCGTTGTCGAAAATGGAAAAATTAAAATAACGTTGTAGCTTTCATTGGGGAAAGATTAGTGCCAAATGTTAAATAAACTGAATTAAAGTTGTCTAGTAAAATTGATTAGCAGTTTAAAAAGAACCATATGTTTTTATATTTTGATACAAAGATCCGCGTGTCACCTAAGACAGTGTTTTCTTGTCTGCAGGAATTGAAAAACCAAGGTAGTTCCCCACAACTTACTACCGCGGTTTACCGATCAACATTGCTTGAAAACATTTTTTGCTTTTAACCCTCGTTTTAGGACTCATGGTATCCTCATTCCAGCACAGTTTGAAAATGTGGCCTGCAACTAGAAAAGACACATTGATTCTTTGCGCAATAATATGCCTAACGTCACTCAAACAACTGACGTCATTGTTTACAGTCCAGTGCCCATCAGCCTGTTTGCGACAACCCAAATATTAAGCGTGAATTAAAATCAGTATGCATATGTTTGGGGCATTAACAAACCACTTTTTCAAAACAGCAACCTCCTCCGCAAGATGGTCAGTATATCACTACCGCATGATGGTTCGCAAGTTATTGCCAACACCAACACGTGTAGGCTAAGCATTGCAAAGTCGCAATTTTTGTTGACCACTGCCGGTGGTGATCACAAAAAGCTGGTTATTTTCGCCTTGTTTTCATAGTGTTGCATTGGCCTCTACCCACAACTAAGGTTATTTATTTATCATTCACTACCTCCGTATTATGGGCTGAGACAACATTTGACAAAATGGGTTACGAGCTTTGTCTTAGTTTCAAACCAGCCAATGGCATCTCTCATCAGATTTAAACAATAGGTCATGTTATTTTTATCCAGTTACTTACGAAAGTACCGAACAATAGACAAAGACGTTTACCAGTGCGTATCAATTATATCAATCACTCATCCGTGCGACGTTCTTATGATTAATTACACATTGCAAAAAATATTACAAATTGTAGAAACACAATTGCCTCTAGAATATGAATAGAAAATTTTACTTGCGTTTTGCATAAGTCATTAGTATTTTCGCTTTGTTGAAGTCAATCAAGCTATCAAGCTCTCCAACTACATACTATCCTGACTTCACTTACAGAATGGTGAACGTATTTCATTCTTTTGCAACCAAGAAATCTGATCAAATAAATGGTCAAAACAACAACCTATAATTTTCTATGCCTTTCCAGTTTCTTTTTTTGTTGAGGCAAACCCTGCTTTTGTTACGTCAGATAGCCTTGTTGCGCAAGAAGCAATTGAATTTAGGGTGAACCGCATGTCTGGTTTTCGCCAGAACACTGTTCGCAGGCATAAACGAAATGGTTTTGACGTCAAAGTAGGTTGTTCCCAGGGGTGCAACAATGGGGGCACAATTCCCCGGACGCCGAATGACTATGGGGGCGCCGAAAAGTCCCAACAATGTCACAAGTACTTTCTTCAATACAGTACATTTGCTTCCGAAAGACTTCAGGTTCGAACATGGGGGTTCCAAACTCGCTTCTTGCATGGGCGCCATCTAACCTCGTTACGCCCATGGTTGTTCCTGAATGTTTTTCCGACTTCCCGCAAGTTCGAAGCACAGTTCAGTTTCGCTGAATCACCCTTGTATAGGGAAGGATCCCTAATACTGACTCGGCACTTAAATCCGAGCTGCTATTGTACTTCTCAGCGCAATCTCTGATTTATTTTTAGTTCATTTTACTTCATTTATTTCCATTTTTGTTCGTGTTGGGGCCGGTTTTGTGGTACTGACCTTATATTTTAACCCCAAAGATTGCGACATTTTTTCACTTTTACTCTTATGAACGTTTTCAAGGTTTTTCTTCCATTGTTGTAAATAAAACTTGCTCATTCAGTTCACCATTCTGTTGCGTAACGTATTTGTAACATGCTACTGCAAAACGCATTTTCATAACACATTAGTAAAAGGCAACAAAACGCCTTTGCCTGGTGCATTTGCAAAACGCTATTGTAAAACGCATTTGCACAATAGTATTTCATTACGATGTCTTTAGGTAATGTTCACTATGTGACATACTTGTAAAACGCAATTGCACAACGTACTTGCGCAACGATGTTTCATCAAGGCGGTAAGTGATATCAAAAACGTTTCTACTTGTGACAGTTTTAAAAAAGATATGAAAGTCTCGGTTGATTTGGCCTTTTTTTGTGCGTACTTCATTATTCCGTTTTTATTTGAACCTGCGCTCCCGTTGTCCGTTGGCTAAGTGGTGAATAGTTCGTCCAGCATCATATTGGTTGAGCATAGTACGCTGCCTGCGTAAAGATTGTCACCATTACGAAGCATTGCTGTTTTGTTTTCTTTGGTTTGTTCCGCTCTCTATACTTGTTGGATTTCTTCTATGTTCAAGCCTTCGAAATAAACATGGGTCACTAACTATCTAATGGTTATTCTGGGTTATATGGTGTTGGGTGTACATATTCGATAGTTACTCCTCTCTGTATTTTTCTTGTTCCGATGTAGTAGGCCTACATGGGGTTTTCTTCGGGTTTTGCGAACCTTAGTTGTACTGTCTTTCCATTTCCTGACGTCATGTGGCATAGTCTACGTAGTATACTTTTCAGCATGTCTTCGGGTTCTTGCTCTGCAAGTGGTTGTCTCCACATTATGCTTTCCTTGATCTTTAATTCTTTCAGTGCAACTTCTTACACTGGTTTTGTTTTTGTACCATTTTTGTATACATCCTATAGTGTCCATGTTTCTTATTCAAATGGAATTACAGGCTTTTTTGACTTTCCGTTCGATAATATATATACCAGTTATATCACTCTTATTTATGTAAGCGTAGTGTACATAGTACAATTCTGTTAAAGTTCAAACGTCATCCTAAACAATTCTGTAAATCGCAAAACAGCATGTGGTATAACATTCAAAACGAAAATTCCACAAGTTTTCAATTCTTTCATACTGTTATCGTCAGTTCAATTCATTCATTCTTCTCTTCTTGATCACTTCTTCTCTCGTATTTCTTTACATACCGACATATTGCACAACCAAAGCTTTCTCTTTTTCGTTGTCACTCTTGTTGTGTTTTTCATTTTGTTACATGTTGAGGCTCGAAGTGTCCTCAACACAATACAATAGCAATTGGTTGTTGCAAGACATCTCGCGTCCGAAAAAAAATTATGCAGTAGCCTGCGTGCTTAGTATTAATAGGATTTCACTAAATTTCTGCGCACATCGACAATAATATTACGGCGCCCAAGATTTGAGAACCACTGGTTTACACACTTTAACATTGATCTACAGTCCCACGACCATATTGCACAGAAGCAAGTAACCACGATCACCACTGCATTATTTTCCTGCCTTTTGCATTCCTGCTAGTACGGTAAATTAGCTTTCTTCTGTTTCGCGCTGCTGATCACGAAACATATGACCCAACTAAGTCACCCCGAAGCTTACTGTCCAAATCCGCCCTCGTACCCGTAGCAGTCCCGTTGCCACGAGGTCATTGGTAGGCTTATCCCCCCCAAACAAAGCACCAAGCCCCTTCAAATTGAAATACTATAAATCAGTGGAGTTTTTATCAAATTTTCAATATCAAACCCCCCTGCACAAACGTAAAGCTCCCCTATAGAAAACTTTCGGGAGACAGTTCTGGGCTGTAGTCTCAGAATAGCAGCGGGGTGGGATAATCATTGAATGAAGGACAGACAGAAACCGTTTTCGGCTTCTGTCACTGCGAGGCAGTATCCTAAAAAACGTAAATTGACTTCTATCGTCCTGAAAGACTACATGTCTTCCGTGGGAAAGACTGTAGTCTGTTTTAAACTTGTTTGTATTGTCCTGCATGATTGAAGGCCATTGTCCGATATCTTTTTGGTTTAGTACAGTTTATGCAGTGACCTTGGAGCCGTTGCACAGAGACACTATTTTAATTATTGTTTATTTTTATTGCAGGTGGTCTACGAAAAAAACAAGCAATGTTTACAGTTTGTTTTTTCGCCTGGTGTCACTCTCCACACATTGAAAACAAGTTTATTTGAAGCCGTAACTGTTCAGTGTGGTTGCTGGCTGCGAATAGACGTTGCACGAACGTTTTAAACTAACCTTCTGTGGAGGAACCAAGCTTGAGGTCCGCTTTCCAACAACTAACAAACTCATTCAATTCTTTCCGTTCTGATTTCAAACACTATTGCCGTTTTGTGCACAGGAATAAAATGACCGTCCGCCTCACGCAGTGACGTAGCCAGCTCAAAATGTTGGGGGGCAAATTCTTTGACTTTAGGGAAACAATAGTATTTTGTTTGAGACACCGTTTCTCAAAGCAAAAAATGACTGCAAAAAAGCGAAAAAAAAACGCCCCTGGCTCCGCCTATGACCTCACAGGTTTTTCGCCCAGCATACTTTTGAATGAACGGTGAACATCTGCTATTGCGGAAGTTATGATTGCGGACGCCACCGATTTTAGGGTCAGGCTTGATTTTAATAATAAATAGCAAAACGTTTCCAACTCAAACATTTTAAAATTATCTGTAACTTGTTTAAACTGAAGACAATCGTTTGAAATTCCAACACCGAAAACCAAATAAATGCAGTATCTTTGTTCGACTGCGCTTCGGAAAAGTAACTTCAAAATTCTTGCTGCTGCATGACAATGTCTTATACGCTAAGAATGATGGCAAAAAACGGTATGGGATAGGTGCTCAACAAATCAACTTCCAAACCTCAATTTATTACCTCTACCTGTAAGATTTAAATTCCTAACCTAGTCATGTATTTCCATTCAATCGAGGACAGTGAAGTTTCGCTTGATTAACTTTCATAAAGTATCTTCAATTAAGCTAGAATACTGCTAATCGGAGTTGTTGCTTCTTTTTTGAAACCAAATAAAACTGTCGAAATGAGCCACAATCTTACTTCGTGCTGATCAATTTTCTTTTATGTCACAACCGTGTCTCCATAAACTTGCATTTGCGCCTTCGTTTGATGACGACTGATTGAGAAGGTCACGTGACACAACTCTAAACGAGAAAATGTGCTATGACAGCTTTGCAAATTTCTTACTGTAGAATGAAAGTTTTTAACCAATATTTTCTGCCCTGGGTCTTTGTCTTATTCACGTAACTCAATGTTCAAGACGTTGCGTTAACCCAAAAAAAATAACCTCCACTCGCCCCCGACATTATAAAAACGCAACAAGCCTTTGCTTCCGTCACTCGCGTTCATTTTTGGCGGCACCTTTTGAAAAATGCGGTTTGAGGAAATGTTCCTGGAAAGTGCGCGTTGGCGACATCTTCCGGCAAAAGATTGAACAGCAACAAAGGTCGTCCTGAATATTTGATCAATGATTTGTTATTTTCAAAAAGCACCATGACGTCGAAATACGCAATTCTTTGTAACTTCCATTGTTACACACAAGAGCATGCCGCCCATTTTTAGTGACGACAACCAAGCAACCGCAAGCACCAGGAGCGCTGGTATAAATAATCAGGCAAGCGCCCTCCAAAACAATTCAGCGTCTCTTTCCTATAATGCCAATCCTACGACATATTTGTGACTTTTTCTGCTCTTTGCTAAGATTTAGTCGAATTTTGGCGACCACACTTCCGAATGTCATCCCCCTCCCCCAAACTGGAGGTCTGGATCCGCCACTGCTGTGGGAGGCGACCACGCAACATCCATTCTGCGATTTGCGATAAATCTCAGGAATCCTTAAAATGCTATCATTCAAAATGCAAACGCATTTTCGTTGGTCTTGCTACATTCGTGACCAACAAACATCCTGGTGTTAATTGAAGGATAAGAAAAAGCACCCACAACTGCGAAGTATGCAGCAGCAAGAGCAACGAGAAACCCAAAATATCCAGAAAATTCACAAACACGACGTTTACCAAAAAAACACGACGTAGATCTGTGATTAAAACATTTTTGCGGTAAAAAGAAGCGACGCGTGAAATTGACAGTGGAAAGAAAGTCTTCCTCGTGGCTGACAAGGCAAGCGCTACTATCTCGGCAGGTGGAGGTGCATGCCACTGTCGGGCTTGGCATTCACCTTGGGAGGAATGAATACCTGCAAGTCGGACAACCTGACCGAGTCTCTGTCGCCCGATACGCGCGAAGACAAAATACTATTGACAGTCGATTGTGGGCCGGAACCGGGAAAAGCGGACTCGGGAAGAACCCAGATTTTAGTCGAGTTTCTCGTCAACGTAAAGCAAAGCGAGTTGTACAGATCTTGCAGCTGCTTCGCCAGGGCATCCCGCCGGAACAAGGTCAAGTGACAAAGCAGTGACTGCACTTCATCGGCGTAGGCGAAGCAGTGCGTGTAAAGTTGATGCAGCGCTTGCAGCAAGCCCTCCTCCTCGAAACGCGATCCCTCCCGCAACGAGTACTTGTTGCGCTCCTGTTTGCGGCGGTTTTTCGAACTCCTCGCAGACGACCGGCTTCTGCCGCTGCTTTGGCTGAAACCGCTCGCTGTGCTGCCAAAATCCGACGCCACGTCCGAGAAAGCGTCGCCGATCTCACCTGCTTCCATCTATGAACACGCAACAATACGAGTGGGGTGGAAATGTGTGAGACTGGTGCTGCTTTTATCTTTCGGTCATTGACCGAAACATTCCTGAAATGACCGAAAAAATTAAGTCATTTCGGTCAGAATGTTTGAAACTATAGGCTAGCGAACACAGCTACGAGGAGTTTTAATACAACTGTGAGACAAATGACCGAAATGTCTCAGCGAAAAAAAACAGGACTGGTGCTTTAATTGGCCGCTTACGTGTTAAAGTTGAAGTTTACTTTACAGCTGCGTTCACTGTATCACGCTGAGTTTCTATTTGAAAGAAAATGCTGCACCCGAAGCAAATAGAGCGATACTTGAAAATTGATACAAAACTTACTTCTGCGATCCAATAACTGTTTAGTAACGAAGAACAAATGTAGTAGAGCTTAACGTTAAAATAGTCACCAACAAAAAATTTCAAAACATTCAAAATTCAAACACTACCTTTAACAACCTCTCCTGTTTCATCTCACGAACTTTGATTAGACGTGCATAGTAACGGTTGAAGTGCTCACGCTGGCTTTCCAGGGCGTTCGTAAGGTTGCCCTGGGCCTCCTGCAATGCTGGTATCAAGGCACTGGCGATCACTTCGCTGCGTTGGCTCTTCTGGCAATGCCATACAGCATCGGCCCATTGCTGACTCTTTATCAAAAGCGAGATCGCTGCATCCGGGTCATTGGCCTCTTGCGCAAGCAGCATGGCCGCTTCCTGGTGTCGGTTTTTCGCAGTCAAGCTGTTTGCTAAAGCGACCGCCAGTTCGCGATATTCCCGCGCGGCCAAGTTCGCCGCTTGAGCACAAGCAAGCGCTTGCTGCCAGCTGCACGACTCAATGAAGCACTTTACCGCTTGCTTGTGCATACTCGACCTGGCCAACATCACCCCAGCCTCTTCGTAGCGGTGCAGCGAGGTGAGGTACTCCGCGTAGAGCTTAACCACTTCGCGGTATTTCGGGCTTTCAGCAAATGCATCCAACGCCTCACGGTACAAATCGTGAGCTTTGACCAATTCAACGCACTGGTCAAAGTGTTCCGGGCACTGAGCTAAATTAGCGACGGCTTTGCTGTAATTTTTGAGATGCATGTCGATTTTGTACTTCATGTAACTTTCTGGCGACGCTTTCAACTCGTTCAAGAACGGGAGGTACTCTTTCGGGTCGTTGTTGGAGACCTGTGCGACCAGCAGGGCCAGCTCGAGGTCGTACGTGGCAAGTGCTTCTTTGTATAAGATTCGACCGTCAACCAAAACGTGCAAGTACTTCAAGGCATCGGAGACTGCGCTGTGCGAGTCGGAAGTCGACTTCAGCGCTTTGACATGATTTAAAGCGGCACTTATGTCTGGCGTTGATTTTCTTACGTGGGTTGTAAGGATGGATAAAGTATATTTCGAGTCGTTTATTGTTACGAGCTCGGACAATATCAGGTCACACACAGTATTTGTTTTGCTCACTCTTTCTTCCAGAAACAAATCAGGTTCAGTTGAAACCGTGGAATAAAAATGTTTATAAAGAGTTTTTGTCACAATCTCTTCTGACAGATCGCCAAGAAACAAGTTGATGTTCTCGCTACAGCGAAGTTGCTGAACAAATAACGGAACTTCCCGGATGAACTTGCCAGGATCATGGTCGTGCAGCAAGTTCATGTTTATTCTGTGCTTGCGCATCAAGGCGAACGCGTCTTCATACGAACTGCTGTCGAGCGCGCGCTTCACCGCCGAAACAACCAAGGCACGCGGATGAATTTCTTCCAGATTTCCTCGCGGCATCTGCAGCACTACTTTGGTGTGATCCGGAACGACGGCGACGATGACCGAGCCCCGTTCCACTGAACGGCGCAGTTCAAGCTCTTCAGCGCCGGCAAGAGGTGATTTTTTGGCGGCAAACTTCACAATTTGCGCAACGTCCGCGTCGCGACTGATGCAAACCAACTTGTGAGAAGTTGTGGTCAACAAAACATAGTCGTGATGAATGTCGAATGACGTGCATTCGGTGCTTACGACGCAATTGTCCAAGAACAATTGTTTTTGTTCGGAAAGAGCTAAAATTACCTCCTGACCGTTCGTTTCAGCCGCACGCTTCGAAAAAACACAGCGTTTCATGATGGGACAGAGGGTAGGAAACTTCACCGGTATAGTGTCTCCAGTGGTGTAAGGCTCAAGCTTGAACTCATCCAGCGAGCATTGATAAAGTGAACCGCCGAACGTCTGAATGATTACACGAGATTTTCCGCAGTGACCAACCGCATGAGTCAAGCATACCACGTAGTCAGTTACAGGTATAGACGATGCAAGATAAAGTTTTTCTACATCCATTTCCAGACGCACTAACCAGTCATGTGGCTCATGCTCCGAGGATACCGCGCATACCAATGTGTTCGGCTCAATCCAAAGCATATGTCGCAGTGTTGCCCAGTCATAATCCGGGTGTCTGTCATGAAGTTCATAACTATGGTTCGGATGCAGAAGATCTATGGTCGTCTTGAAACCATTGCCACCGGCGCACATCATTTCAGTCGCAACGTCTTCTGAAGCGGTATCAGCTTTGTCGGAAGAAAACGTGTGAAACCGTCCCGCGTTGTCCAACACGCCAAGATTGCCCAGGTTGCTAAGCGACGAACAAAAACAAACGCTGTTGATGGGCTTTTTCAATCGGAACTGATAGGAACACATTGGTGGTGGCACGACCGTTCGTCTAAACGGAGTGAGTTTCAATATCGCGCCGTCAACTACGGCGACATGGGACTGGTCTCCGCACCCATCACCTGCTCGTATTTGCACGGCTGCGGCTGAACTGCAATTTACGTCAAACGCCCATCGATATAAGCAATAATGGCCATCCGCCAGCAGTACATGCAGGGTCAAAGTCTGCTCCCGATCCCAATCAACACACGATATTTTCTGTTCTAATTCAAGGCTCTGCTTTAACGTCCAGTGGTAATTGGTGCATATCCACAGTTGTAGATATTCTCTGTTATCAGCAAGCAGGTCTTCAGCCCAAATCAACAGAATTTTAGAGTCAGGGCTCCACTGCATCAAGTTTACACGCACTTGTTTTGTCTGGTACGGCAAAGTGAATTCACCATGCTGCAAACCATTTAGTTCAAAAAACACAACATCATGACGATGGACTTTTCTTTGCGTTGAAGCCAGCAGTGCACCTGATGGCTTCCATGCAAGCGACCCTTCCAAACCAGTTAAGTTTTCATTTGTGTACTGGAGTTCAAAATCTCTATTCCATATTCGTATTTGTCTCTGGCCTTCAATAACACAACTTATTGCAAAGTATTGGCTGTCTCCTCTCCAAGCTATTCTTGTTTTGGTATCATCAACAAGAAATTCGCCTCCAGACGTAGTTACTTCTTTGCCAGACACATATTTACCAGCACTGCCCTGAAACTGAGTTTCTTTGCTTCCCCAACCAACATTGATGAACTCATTCTCCACCACCACTGTCACTGTGGAAATTTCTAACTCACTAACCAAATCAAAGTCATGATTCATTGCCACAACATTTCCACCATCAGTGACCAAAAGCACTATTTCTTGATCAGGACTCCAAACCATGGAAGCAATATGACAATCCAATGTGCCAACACATTCATAGGTCAGGTCACCTGTGTGAAGCAAAGCTACATCACCATGTCGCAGTGCAAGGCAAAGTTGTTCTTCCCCGCACAAATACTCCAAACCCACAATAGAAACATCTGTAGGGCAGCCGTACCTGGGAAGTGACAAATCAATATCAAAAAGTGTTTTCCGCTGCAAAGAGCTGTATGATTCAATCACGTTTTTTGAAGACACAAATAACTTCTGGCTTTCATTGTCGACCGCAAAATGCAGAGGGTTTGAAAGGACAGCAATCTTTGATCTATACAACAACTTCAGATTTTTCATGTCTATTCTCACCAATCACCTACAACCTAAATATGCATATCAAGACAAAATTATAAACAACACACTGTCAGCAAACAACGAAATGAAAACGTTTAACAACAAAATTGTGATGTATTTTTGAATTAATACACAACATCAAACATTTCTTGACATGATGCCACCTCTCTCCATTCCTTGAAACTGAACACAAAAATCTAATCCAAAAGTAGGAGATTATTTGCAAAAATGTGAGTTTTGAACCCAAAAAAAGCTTGCATTTAAATTTACTGAAATGTGTAAAAATTAAGTCAGACTAAGACAAAAGTAGATGCAATGCAGCAAAAATAGTTATAAAAAGTACCCAACCCAAAAACAGCTTACAGGGAATTGAGATGTTGGCAACAGCAGTAATGTCATCTAGAATTAAAGTTTCGCAAATAAGTATAAAAAATGTCAATTATGCAAAACACTTCTGCACAAACCAACTGAGGTGACAGCAACATTTACTCCAGATTGCAATTACTACGAAACAGCTAATTCAGAGGTGGTTCAGAACCTAGCATAGCATTCCACAACTGCCTCAAGATGCTCGATATTTCACTTTAGTTCTGCACTTCAGACAGGATAGTCCTTGCAGCCTGATACACTTCATCATCTTTGAGTTCTTCATTTTGTTGAACCAAGTCTGTCAACTGTTCAATAGCCTTTTGTAAACGTTTTTCACAGTCCGGAACCATCATTTTCGACTCTTCCAAAACTTCCTTTCGTTTCTTGATATCATATTCGTCTTTACCACTCTCTTCCATGTCTTTAACTTGCTGTTCAATTTTAGTTGCTTCTTGTTGATACATTACTTTTTCTTTGGCGATTCGTTTTACCACACCTGTTTGAATTTTGATTTTCTTTAAAGTGGCTTCCATATTTGTGAATTCTGAATTACAGCAAATTTGTCGCAAAAAAATTTTAGTTCTAACAACTAGCCTGAAAAGGTAAGTTATTTGGTAAAGCATTTTTGTTCCATTGCAAAGCTCACACAAATGCTGGAACAAAACATATACAAACAACTTACTGTTTGGAGCTATAGCATTACATGATAACTGGGCATCAACCTGGAAGTTGGCAAGAAAAATTGCATCACCATCTGCAAATGTATTGTTCATGGCCTTAACAGCAGCTTGCCAAGAATTGCATGAAAAGTCTTTGACCAAAAAAAGAAAGTTCTATTTTTTCAGCTCTATTAAAAGCTTTCAGTTTGCTATAAGTAAGCTTTCGAGGTATCAGCTGAATGGGTTCTGCTTTCATCTTTTTGTGATGATTCAAACTTGCACATAGCTGTATTCAAGTAACTACTGTCAACACAGGTAAAGAGCTTGATAAAATCAACAAGTTTTTAATAGGAAATTGATTTCACGAAACACTACACATTGTCAGTCCTACAACCTTATTCAAATATAATTTTTTTCAGCATCTGCACTAGTGGTATATTTTTTTAACCTTACCATATGTGTGAACCTTTTATCTTAACTTTTAAATGTGAATGAGTCTGCTACTCAATTTCATGCCTTGCATTGTGTGAATTATTTATTGGGTTTGCTCCAAAATTTCTTAATCTATCTATATATAATGCATCGTTACACTGATTGGTAAACAGAACATTTGAACTAGCAAGTTAGTGTGAAAAGTGAAAAGCTTATCTTATTGCAAAAAAAACTGACAAATCTTTTTGTTATGTTTATGCCTGACAAAGATGGTATTTACAACTTTACATATTCTTACTTCTGATATGACCAACCCTTTTTAGTAGCCCTAAAATGCTTAACATCTTTTGTTTTATTGAATATATTATATCCAAAACTATTATCTTTGTGACAAAAAATATTTTCAAACTCCAACCACACCAATTTCATCAAACACCAGCAACTTCCACAACTGAGAACTCGGAACACAATGTTACTTAGGCGGTAACATATTAAAATATCACAAACAGCCAACCAAGTTTATTAGTGAGATGTTAGCTCATGAGCATCAGAGGTTATTGTGTGAAAAAAAACAAATGTAAATAAAATTAAAATTAGTCTATCAAGTCAATGTAAGCCATGTTTGAACTGCAAGTAGGCAACAAATAACACACAAACGAGAATGCTTAAACAAACAGCACAGATTGGACAAAAGACAGCCAGAACAGTCACTATATCAACCCACCCTATGTTTAATGACTGCCAAAGTATCGGTGAGATGAAGCACAAAACATGAGTTCAAAACAAAAAATATTTTTAAAATGTGCTCAGTTTAAGTAAAACGATTCAAAAACATCTCCAAATCACACATATATCTCATATAAGAGCCCATGCCCAGCAAACAGTTGTGATTTCACTCGATAGGAAAGCATATATAATGGTAAAGTTTTAATCAATTATTAGGAATACAATCCCCTGCAACAGGTCTTTCATATTGCAACTTTTTTTTCTAAAATTAGTTCTAACACACTTATGATTAAAATCTTCTAAAACTTGATGCCTTCTACATATTGCACATTGTACGATCATGTATGTTGTACAGATATGAAAAAAAATTATTAAATGAAGAGGGAAGGATATTAGCATTATAATCTTACATACACTTTGCCAAACCAACTTGCTACAAATCAGAAACTTTGAGAATTCTAAATAAATTAGAAATATATTTGCATGTCATCTTCTATTGGTAAAAGTCATGTATTTTAAAATTCAGTTTTGTGACACTTGTACTGTTTGGACAGTAGTTTTATAGGCTCATCCTTACCCACACTAAGCAAATTTTCATGAATGTCATGCACAAAACAAAAAATGTTTATATATAAGTGAAGCTTTTTTGTAAGTGACAATAACGAAAATTGAATCAACTTTTACCCTCAACAAAACATACTCACAATTTTTTCAAAATTGTTTGGAAACACTGCAAAACAAACCTGTAATAGCTGCACAGGACCCTAATTACAACAAGTGCAGCATTGCAGTCATGACAAAGGGCAATTAAAATGCTGCTATAAATGTTTCATGTCTTAGCACAACAAACTTGTGCTTTCAACTTTTGTTTTTTGTTCAGCAAATGAGATTTATATTGTGATAATATATTTTTTAAATGACTCTTGTTTAGAGATCGTTTATGAGATGAGGGAATTCTCTATATAGCTTTTCTTTCAAATTGATCTTAGTTTTAGTATCCAGATTAAATGCACCTGTAAAAAGCAGGCTCTATTGATAACAAACACTTAACATTATACTATGTGTTTTCTGCCAATGTGGTTGTGGTGCTAAAACTCAATGCCTGAAATTATCTCTATTTGTCTGCTAGTACCTGTACTAACAAACGGAATTTTGTGACCTGTAGGTCACAAGAGTTTTAAAGACAATTGTTTTTTATTCACTGCAAAGGTGCAACATAGCAAGGGTTTCCTAACTAAGTACAGCCCTTCAACTTGTGTATATGCAAGCTCTTCTGACCCAATCATATATGTGATCGATTTTGCACTGCGACTAATTTCCTACTAAAAACCATATATAGTTTAATGCAAGTGCAAGCAAATAAGTTGACCAAGTAGATCACTGCAACTTTCACATTGCCAGATTACTCCTGGCAACTCTGACATTAATTAACAGTGCAATTCAAATTACAGCTAGTTGGTTTATTTGAACCTGCAACAAACTATCAGATTTTGCTTTCCCCATGAAAAGTGCATACCAATTGTTGTGTAGTTTAATATGACTCAAATTTATTCAAACTTGATTTCAAAGAGTAACTCCAGTTGGATTTACAGTTCATGGACAACTACAGTAAATAATTTCATGATGGATTCATAGCAAATGCTCTCTTTTTTTAAATGAGCATAACACAGCAGACCTGCAACTAAGCAGCAACAGTTCTAAATTGGGTCAACAACCCTAAGTAGAAACACAACATCTAGTAGCCAAGCTGAGTTATTACATAAATGAGCTACAAAACAGTCGCTATGTTCTGCTTATGCAAAAATGTAGCACAATAAATCAAGAAATCTGTTTGTTTAGCTTGCAGAAAAAACAAGGTGCAACTCACAGTTTCTAAGAAGCATAAAACGGCAACTATACACTAAATGAGAAGCATAAAATGGCAACTATACACTAAAGCACATCAAAACTAACTTAACTTGTTATTCTGAACAGATTAGGTAAATAGTATTTATTGCACATGTCACACCTGAAAATCCTTGCACACTAAGAGGCCTGGTTTTCATTGACAAGTAAGTGCTAGAATGTAGGATTGCCGCATAGCATGGATCAGCTTGTAAGCTTAGGCTATCATACGCATAACTTTTAACACCTTCAACTCTGGATTGTTTTTACCTTTAAAAACTGAATGAAACACTTTTTTATAGTCACTTTGCAGCTTCATTACTCACTTGCCATTTGCACTGGAGAGCTGTTCAAACGCTCAAAAGATGCAGCAAGTCTTCTAGTTTAGATTTTAAAAAATTGGAAAGTTTTGGATTTTGGGTTTTGTGGGTGCTGTCATAAGTAGGATAGGTTTTAGGCCATTTTGGTTCAGGTTACTTGGCCCAGGGCGCCAACTGCTAGAGGGAATTTTTTGACTAAAGTTCTTATTGCAAAGTATCCTAGAATCTGAGTCTTTTAGAGCCTTTTGATTGATTTTCTAGGCGCTAGCATTTCTGGTTCAAAGGTAATGGCCTAAAAACAACAAATTAAATAATGAATCCCCTAATTCAATAATTATCTAATTATCAATTCTTTATTGTTTTCTGGTAGAAGCTGTGATACACAAGCACCATTCACACATTATTTTGACCATAAACTGTGTTTTTTATTTTAACACAGCTGACTATTTCATAACCTGGACTATAAGGTATACCTTCATAGGCGCCGAGTTTGAAATTTCTACAAGAACGCAAAATCCATGACGTTACAAATAAGACGTTAAAAGCTACAATTTGTAAATTTTCTATTCCATATTTATCTGAAAAAGTTACAATAAATTTCAGAAGAATGTCTTAGTACTTGTTAACAACAAATTGCTGAACAAAAAAAAGCAAAAAATGAGCGGGAGTACTGCACTCCAGCCAAAATTGTGGGAGTGCGGCATACACAGCTGTCATCAAAAGAAAGAATCAAACAACTGCATGGTCTCTAAACGATTCACACCCTGTGTATATTGATAACACTCTAAAGTAGGATTTCTTATACATTTGTAGGTTACAGACCACTAGTACATCTTAATAGAAATAACAAAACCCTCAAGAAACATTGCAATAAATATTCACAATTAGGTATTATTCATCATAGTAGTAATTTAAATGTCTGCAAATCCTATTAACCTTTTTGAAATGTTAGAGCAAAGCCAATTAATCCTTTACATCACCTTCACAGATGGACACCTATAAACACCACACGATTGCGAAAATCACTAACATCACTAAGATTGCTAAGATCACCAAGATTACTACGATCACCAAGATAACTAAGATCACTAAGATCAGACATGAACATTAAATTGTACTAGATCCAATTTAATAGTGAAGAAAATGTAAAAGTTAATTACAAGTCCAATTTTAGTCCAAAAATGTAAGTCACATCTCTTGCCACAGTTTATTTCCATGAATTTAGTCAAATACGGTTCTGATCCTAGTTATATTTTTTTGAAAAATTTAACAGTGCAGATTCAATCTGAAAAAGCGTTTTATATTAGATCCAGTACAATTTAATGTTCTTTTTTATTTTAGTGATCTTAGTAATCTTGGTGATCTTATAATCTTAACAATATCTTAGTGATCTTAGCAATCTTAGTGATCTTGTGTATTTACAAGTGGCCTTCATGGACCCCTTAAATCAAATTCACAGATTCTTTAGGGGTCCCAGACCTCAGGACCCTAGCTCTGAAGTATTAAAATGCACAGACAAAAAAACAAAGAACTTTGAAACATTAAAGATACAAAGAACATTTGAAAAGTTGTTGTGGATGAAACAGTCAATGATTTTGAAATTTCAGGCTTGCCAAAACTGTCAGTGAACAACAAAAGAGAAATACCACTACACGATTATGCAAGTGGAATTTAAGCATGGCGTTTAAAATTAAGTGTGTTCAGTTAGTCATAGTAGTATTGTCACATGACGTCCTGTTTTATGCTAATGAAGCTGCTTAATTAAATATTTTGGAAATCTAAACCCAACAAATACATCATAATCATGAAATTCACTGCATGTTTTTGCTCGAAGTTGCAAAAAAACACTTCATTTGAAAACATCTGGTAATACTTCTAGTCATATGACAATTAACAATGTAGGCTTTGAAAATATTTTTGTTCTTTGTTGAATCTCAACTGTAGTAAGTATAACACCACTGACTACTGTAGTAATCAGGATCTTACTTAAGTATACCTACTAATTTGTCACAAATATTTATATTCTGCTTATAACAAAAAGCAGATACTGTACATATAAATCATTTATTTAACAAAGGAACTTCCAAACTTCATGATTTTTAACCTCATGAATAAAACCATTCAATGATTCAAGCGAAACCAAAAATTAACGAAAAGCAATCATTTTTCTCAGTTTGTTTAATCTTTGGAAAAAAACAAGTTCATGACCTTAGTCAACTAGCAACAGTGAGTAGGTCTACAAACTTCATTCATGCAGTTCAGAATTAAAAAAATTCTTAATCTAGACTCGATCACTGCTTTACTTGTTCTACAAACAATAAACATGGTTTTATTTGGATCTCTTGTTTGTTTGATCCAACTTGAACTACTTGACACTTGAAACTAGTTATAGCAAAGCATTCATAAGCATATTGAAAATCATAACTTTGATTTTCACCTATTTTATTTGTGACTTATGCAAAACACAAATTTTGGAGGTTCAAGTTAGTGAATCCCAAAAATCTTAAAATTTGATGGTTTTTTTTCCATTCTTTTGCTTCATACAAAGAAAAAAAAAAAGTTAGTGAAAGAATAGGAAGCTAGTAGATAAAGAAACTCAGTGAAACCAAACATTAACATGATAAAGTACAATAGTTATAGTTTAAGTTACTTGTCTGCAAAATTTTACCAAATTTTATTTTGCAGATCAAATAAGTCAACATGTGTGCCAACATGAACTTAGGGTTTGTACAAATGATGGTTTCAACAGCTTTCGGTGCCACTGTAGTTTCCATTTAGGCAATGGCAATGACAAGTAAGCCTATGACAATAAATCTTAACAAAGATTTTTGGGGTGGGCTGCCCTGCAATCGGCACACTTCAACTAAGCTTGAGATATCCTTTTGGCCCATTGATTGATTAATCTATAAGCTAATGATGATGCAAGAGAGGGCACATATGCAACACAGGTCAGGCATTATACTTCACCGAAGATGTATTAGTCTCCAATTTACGACAAAATCTTAATACTGTACCAATTTACGACAAAATCTTAACAACAAGGCAAAGGAACAATCGGGTCTACTAGTGTACAATTCGCGCCAATGAATTGTACACTAGACTCATACAACAATCTAACAAAACTTTCATTGGACAAGCAAGGTACGGCACAGTAGATCCTCGAAACCATTTTTGGAAGTAATATAACAGTTAATGTTATAGGGTGAAAACATTGTAAGTGACATTTGTGCTGACGATAGTAACAATCTTAAACTTAGCACGGGGTATAGACGTACGTAAAGTACACAGCATGCATCATTATACAAAATACTGCACATAAACACGTGGAACACAGTATTACAATCGCAGTGAATGAAATGAATCCATGCGTTCACGTAAGGGGACTTATTTGATTGGCTCACCGTAGAAACGCAGCGACAAAATGTAAACCAGAGGTGTGTAATGAGTATGTACTGGATTTTGGATTTTTTGGATCGGGTGTCAAGCGAAATTTCTGACTTCACGCCACGTGCGCATGCGCATGCACAGAGCATTATCATAGTCACTATGTCATGAAGAGACCATGGTATCATTGTACATATCAAATACGCTGAGAAAACTGGTGATTTGGGCTTAGGGTTTGGTGTCTAGAGGCAAGCGTGTCGGGTAAGAGTTATGTTAGGGCTTGAAAAAGAAAAAAAATTGATGTCTAAGACTAAGTCCAAAATTTTTCAGTGATTGTACTTATTCCCGTACTGCAGCTTGTTGTGGTTATCTGACATCAAACCAAAAAGTTTTAATTTACACAACACACAATAAGAAAGCAATCGCTAAACGTTATTCCATCACTCAGGGAAGCAAAATAACTGACAAAAAATAATAGATCAGAAATTTCGCAGAGGTCAGAAATTTCGCTTGACACCGGACTCCTGCTGCCTCCAATAAGATCAGGAATGAGTTTTTCTTTGCTGTAGCCGGAGCCGGACTGGGTTTGGATTTTGTGTTTGTTGAAAAAACTTCACTGGTTGTTTGCTTGACTTCTATTTATGCGGAGTCAAACAGGAGTCGGATTACTTGTGTCTAGCAGAGATGAGCACGGATCAGGACTGGATCGGAATGGATCAGGGCTGAAGCCAATTTTGGCCGGATCAGGACTGGATCGGACTGCAATTTTTTTTAAAGTTGGCGGATCAGGACAGGATCGGACTGAGAAATTTTTTGCGGTTTTGAAGTGTCTATGCTAACCACGTTAAAAAATTTAGTTTTTAATGTGATTTTGCAGATTTTTTGAAAGGTAATGGATATTTTGCCAGCAATGTAAAAAGTTCATCTGGGACTGTTTGCTATTCAACTGGATCCGCCTTTGTCCAGACTCCACATACAGCGTTGAGCTCGTATCACAGGTAGCATGATGAACATAGTCGAGGTGTTAGTGTCTATGCCTGTTGTGAGAGTGTTCAGTGGTTCTACGCTCACCATTTGCTTTGGCTTAGTGGGTAGAGATTATACCTTTGATGGGAGCAGGGGCGTAACAAGGGGGGCAAGGAAGCACAATTCACCTGGGGCCAAATCACTGCAGGGGGCGAGGAATGACTGCGAGGGTGCTGAAAAGTCCCAACAATGTCACAAGTAGCCTACTTTCTTCAATATAGGAAATTTGCTTCCGAAAGACCACAGTTTCGAACATGGGAGCGTCAAACTTGCTCCTTGCCCTGGGCGTCATCTAACCTTGTTGCACCCCTTGGTGGGAGTGCTGTTCATGCACTATTTTCAAAAAGTTTCAGGTTTAGGTTCAGGGTTAACTTTCAGGGTGTAGGTTTAGGTTTCGGTAGAGGGTTTACATTTAAGGTTTAGTTCGAAGAGTTTACCTCTTTTGGGCTTAGGTTTGGGTTTAAGGCTTATTTTTGGGTTTGAGCTTTGGGTTTTGGGTTTATGTTTTGGGTTTGAGCTTTGGGTTTATGTTTTTGGTGTAGATTTTGCGTTCAGGTTTTGGGTTTAGGTTTTGAGTTTAGGTTTTAGGTTTAGGTTTAGTTTTTGGTTTTGGGTTTAGGTTTTGGGTTTAGGTTTTGGGTTCTGGTTTTGGGTTCTGGTTTTGGGTTTAGGTATTGGGTTTAGGTTCTAGGTCATGGTTTCGGGTTTGGGTTTAGGTTTTGGCTTTTAGTTTTTGAAATTAGGTTTAGATTTTGGGTTTAGGTTTAGTGTTTTAGGTCATGTGACAATGACCATGCACTAATCCAAGTGTATCATCCTTGTCGCGTTACCAAATCAACAAAATGGGCTTGCCTAATGGCAAAATCACTCCAGCAGGAACTTTTGCTTCGCCTATATGTGGCGTGATCATGTCTCCGCATCAGTTCCACATTGTACAAGCTCAATATGACCTTCAAACAGTAGATTGCAGCCACCGACACGTTGGGACCGATTTGTTGCAGCCAAAATTCTGCGTTCCCCTGAGCCAGCCAAAAAAGAATCGAATCAACGATCATCAGCATAATAGCAATTGAGATTATTCATTTGACTAGGTTCACTCTTCTATTGCTGCTTCGAATTCAACGTTATATGTGGCGTAATCACGTCGCCACATGGACTTATGCTAATAACAGTGGCAGGAATTTGGATTTAAACAAGATTTTTCGTGTTTGCATTATATTTTGCAATATAATTTTTTGATTGGATTTGAATTTAAAAAAACATAGATCACTTTACTGGTATTTGGAAAAAACTCAAACAGTATGAGACCCACTGCCATGATCAAGATATGCAAATACTACATTAAACTATGGGCGCAATTTCGTGGGGGACACGAGGAACGTGTCTCCCCTACTTTTTCAGGTGAGGGGACAAAATATGCCATGTCCCCCCCACTTTTTTCTCTTTAGGTTTTGTATTTGGAGAGGATTCAAAAATATAAATGTTTGTCATGTTTTGTGTGAAGAGCTATTCATGTTAGATGGTAAGCCACGCATAGGCAAGTTGATGTTGAAACAGAGTTTGGTATCACTGATTCTGGTAGTTTATGAATTTAGCTTCGATAATATAATTTTTAGCATTTTTCAAGTTTCTGGAGACCGTGAAAGATGTTTTTGTCCGACATTTTAGCCTATGGTATACTTTCAGAAAGGTTATTTTCTTGTAACAGTATGAGTGTTGCAGCTGCACAATTGAGAGACCACAGTACAGCCATTATTTGTTCCGTGCATAAATGCAACTGCCTTTGCTGTAACGTTGGTTGTCACGTAGTCAGAAACAGACAACGTATAATTTAATGATGCTAGTGTATACAGTATAATGTTAGAAAGTTAGATTTTCAGGCAAACCTCTGCGAAGCTTTTGATGAAGACAAAAAGCAGCACTATTGTGGAGACTTAGTTTTGGGGATGGGGAGTTTCGCAAAAGACTGTTTTCAACCATTAGTGAACAGAGTTTCAATCAAAACGTTGTAGAAGTAGCCTACAGCATTTACCTAGCGGCATATTGACCTATAGCTCAAAACGTAGGGACTGGACTCGGAATTAAGGGTGAAATATACATTTATCCTCACTTCTTGTAATGTCATGACAATGGTGACCAACAAATCCAAACGATATTTTTTCCGTGACTCTTACACTTTGTGCTTGTGCTGAATGCATTGGTTCGTAAGTCATCTGATTCACTTGAGTTTAACCAAACCCACAATGCAGAAATGTTTTCATCCTAGTGCGAAATATTTGCTTTACAGATACATCACATCTACGCAAGGGGGAGTTGGGGTTACCCCCAACCCCCCTTGAGCTTGATATTTTCCAAAACGTTTTTGTCTGCTCAAACGATTTTAATTGTTTTCGCAAACATTTTGCTTGTCAATTTGTCGAGTTATTGAAATACCACGGAATTAATTTGCGTGCAAATGTCAAGGAAGATTGTAAATGGCAGGGCTGTAGAGTCGGAAGTCCCGTCATCCGACTCCGGGCAATTTCGATTATCCGACTCCGGACTGACTCCGACCTTCAGCTGTATTAGTTACTTAAAGTGATAATTCTTTTCAGATGAATTCATAAACCCTACTTGCACTTTCCAAGAATACGGAAACTTGTTTCAAATCGATGTAAATGCACCTTCATCTCTCACTTTTGTAAAATATGATCAAGCAGGAGTTGGTCTTTTAATTTTACAGAAAAAAATACTCATCTAAAAAAAACACAATTTAAATTATTAGAGAAGGCTGATTCAAAATCGATTAAAGCAGATGCCTTGTAAACGATGTCAGTAAACAAGTAAAATTGAAAAATGTATGTATTCTGCCGGTGTGCATGTGCACATATTGCGCAACTCGGTCGAGAAACGCGCTCGGGATTTCGTGATAACATGTTAAATGACTTCATTGACACAACTTTTTACGGTCGAACTCTGTCAAGCTTCAGCTCTCTTGAACGTACATTTGTCGCTATATTTTTCCTTAGATGGCCAAATGAACATGTTACAAGTAAACTCTTATACAGGTCAAAATCCACAAACTACCAGCCAAGAAAGAAAGCAAAACAAATTAGTTTAAGTTTTAGCTTAACCACTTGGGAGCATTCACTTTTCTCTTCGTTATTTAAACACTTCACACTATCCTGCTTTCACTTAGGTACAACAAACTTGCAAGGTTTAACAATTAGTCAACATTGATTTTTTAACACAACAATGTTGCGATATAACGACAGAACTCGACATGGAATATTCTGTTGCTACGAAAATCACTGCAGTTCAACTTCCAAACGTTTTAAAGAAGTTTGCTACTGTACGTAGAAGACCAAGCGAAGCTGCTGTGTTGTCTTCAACTAATTGGATCAAATCATTGCAAACCAGTAGGAGGAGAAGTATGACCAGAAACCATAGGTCGGATTATCGTTCGCGATCAGACAGTCATCGTCCTTCGCGGATGCCGCGCAATAAAGTGCAATGGCTACCTGACAACGTAACGAAATCCGAGGGTCTATTTTACTGGGGATTAAGGTCACAGTGCGTTTTTGTTTTGAGTTGCCGCTTACTTATTCAAATTGAATGGGACTGTGGATTGCCGAGTGTTGACAAGTCAATCAACACCAGAACGTGTTTGCGAGGAAAAGTCTTTGTGCAAAAACATTTAAATTATGTGGCAGCAGTGGCGATTCCAGCACTCGGTATTAACTTGAGTCTTCGACCACGCTTTATATTGTAGAACGCGAGCTTGCTTGCTTTGCATGTTTGTGCCACCATCCACTTCCAGGGCTGTGGAGTCGGAGTCGGAAGAATTTTGAACCTGAGGAGTCGGAGTCGCAGAAAATTTTAACGACTCCGATTCCGGGCTGACCTTTTACTTGCCAATTGTGACTGTTTGTGCCACAAACGTTCGCAAGCGTCACACTTGGAACTTTAAGCAGCTTAACGTTTCAACAAGAGATGATAATCGCTATTCAGAAAGGCTGCAGCACACCAACTTGAACACCTACACTTAGGGGCGATTCCAGATCAGCAGCGTCACTCGGGCTCATGACGCAACTTTTTCGGAGTAAATGCAACCGTTCGAGGCTTGCGTCACTTAAATTTCCATTTGCTTTCATTCTGGTTGGCACTATCGTTGCTCTGTGACGTTAGTTACGCAACAAGCAATAAGTTCTCGTGAGAACTCCTCCATTGTTACTTAACGCACGTCACAGAGCAATGATAACGCCAGTTAGTCCTGTGCGTACTAGGCTCATTCATATTAGCCCGAGTTACTCAACTATTTGTGGTTCGTTTGAAATTAGTATCGAATGGGGACCGTCCATTAGATTGGAATTCAAATTTGTATGCAAATCCATTGCTTCAAAAAAACATTCAATCTGATATGAATTAAATTTTAAAAAAACTTAATCGCAGAGAGCTGTTGGGGTTATGAGCCCGAGTAAAGCGTGAGCGAACGTATTCGTGAGAACCGTTGCTAAGAAAAATATTATTTGATTTACGTCACCTGCAAAATGAACACGGAGGTTCAACATGAAACGAAAATATATGAACACTGACAGGACCCAATGGAAAGAGCTCGACGTAACAACTTTTACTTGCAGTATAGGTATGCAATACTTGCAGTATAGGTATGCAAGTTAGTGCGTTGCAGCTTTTCTGAATAGCCATTATCATCTCTTGTTGGAACGTCAAGCTGCTTAAATTGCTAAGTGTGACGCTTACGAACGTTTGTGGCACAAACAGTCACAACTGGTGAGCAAAGGGTCTGCCCGGAGTCGGAGTCAGTAATATTTTCTGCGACTCCGACTCCTCAGGATGAAAATCCTTCCGACTCCTCGACTCCGACTCCACAGCCCTGATAAATGGGCCATAAAAATAATTAGGTTTTGATGGGAATCTGGGTTATCGTCTGCGTCCAGAAACCATCTCACCACTTTTTGCAGACCTTTCGTCCACTACGCATGTTTTAAGATTGTGTTTCGCGATAGTTCACTTTATCTAAAACAATTATGTTTGTTTTATCTGCTATGTCTGATCAGCGCATGCCCTGGCCGCCTTGACTGCATTACCAATTTCTGTAGCATGATAGAACTGTTGCACGAGCTCAAAAACAGCACATGTTAACGTAGAAGCACTCGGACATTTGATAATGTTTCAGCAGGGAAAAACAACAACTAAAAATTTGCTGGACTTCTATAGCCTACATAACAAAAAACGAAAGTTTTCTTGCGTACTTTATGCGCATTCTCAGTTCTTGTGTAGCTTAGCAAGATTCGATCTTGCAAACAGTGGTGTGCGTCAGACAGCCCAGTCGCACACGTTATATGCTCAACTGATCTTATTCCACGAGACATTAGCGAGCCTCATTTTGCAGTTGCAAATTGCTCAGAGGTTGTGATGAGTGTGTTTTATTCCCCTGTTTTAACGCGATGCCTGATATTTTTTCAGTTAGAAACTGCTGTGTAGTAGAGTTGAGTTTATTTCCTCCGATATGCTAACCTGGAGAGCTGATAGTTTATATTCAGTACCATGACACATAAGTTAAGAGGAGTGCGTGTAGAAGAATATGCATATTATGTCAACAAACTTCGCCAAAACGTTAGTTTGGAAACGTGAATATGACGTCAAATGGTGACGTCACAAACAGAGAACACAAAATGCAAATGACCACCGTACGCCACTGATAGAAACACCCCCCATTAACATTTTCTGGGTACGCCACTGCATCTACGGTAGTTTTGTTGGACATTTTTTTCGTGTTGAAGGTGAAAATTGGGACTTTTTTCAAATTCACAGTTGTGCATTTTGATTTAATCTCAAATATATTTGTGCCGTTATGCTAGTAAAACTCTTAGAATGAAACTTTTGACATGATGCAGAGTTATAAGTCTGGGCGGATTTTTCGGGTCGGGCCGGACTCGGGTTCGGGCTTAAGTTTGACAAAATATTTCAGGCCTGCATACAAACCTTTTTCATAACATTAAGCAGGGTTTTTTTAAGGCATTTTAGGGACCCGAATCAGGTCCCTAGAATCAGAGAAAATTATCATCGGGTCCCTAAAATCAGAGAAAATCGGGTCCCTAGAATCAGAGAAATCGGGTCCCTACAGATCCATACCGGGTACCTAACATTTTCCTTAAAAAAAAACCTGACATTAAGAGTAATGATTTTTTTCTTTCGTGACGTAGATTTGTTGTGCTCACCGCGGTAACTTCTGTGAGTGAAGTGATTGTGATTTTTTTCAGCTGATTCTGTTTGCAAACACAGCTGCGTTCTTTTATTGTCTGCTCGGATTAGTCTCACACACTTTTTGAGAAGGCGACAGCGGTGAGAAAATTAGCACGGGATGGAGTTGCGTCGAAAAGACAAACAACTCACGCGATTGTTGGCTTGTTTCAAGAAGCCTACAAGCCGGCTTTTCATGTCTGTAACGCTATCCTAGAAAGTTTCTTTTATGCCTATAGGGCCATCGTAGATAGTTTCGTGATAGTTTCTTTTTTTCTTGAGAAACATTATATTCCGCAGTATTATCGCTGACTAACATGCTACGTTTGATTATGCCAATGGTTTGGTCAAGGTGGTTGTTTTTTCGGTGTGATAAACCGTGTACCTGCAACTACACCTGCAAACAACGTTTTTTGTTACTCCGCAGTTGCGCATATCTTAACTCGCTCGGTAAATTTGGCTTTCGAGCTTAAATTGGGCTTCAAAAATAAATGTCGGGCTTGATCCAGGTTCGGGCTTGTGATTTCGAGCTCGGGCCGGGTTCAGGCTTCAAAATGAGGCCCTTTCACAACTCTGTGTGGTGTGGGTATGTAGCCTATGCACGGAGCAACAAGGAGAGATTGAAAGGACACAACCTCCACCCACCAGCGCTAAAAATAGATTGAAATCATTTTGTGAAGTAGGCTACGCTAATTTTAGGCCAAATGTTTGTGCTGCTGGTATGAGGATATCAATGGGGATTTTGGTCGGGGTGGGGCTGCATGCATGATGCCCAGTAGCCTCAAAAAGATTTGTAGCTTTTTCAAAAAATAGAAATGTGCAAGAAAATGTTTATCGTCTTTTTAACGTTAAGCGACTTGAACAAGACATCAAATCGCGCTGTAACCCACACTTCTTATAAAATGCATGAAAACTGAAGTGTTCTACTGTACTGTAAGAATGATATGCACGTGCGACCAATGCGATTCAGCATTTTGTGCACTCCAACCGACATCTCTGATAAAGCCCAATTGATGTGTTCTACTATAAATTAATTTTTTTTTTTTTTTT
>Ga0210059_1001805_pt1 | contig 32728 bp, 23 predicted proteins | sample Ectturendosymbi2_FD_188042 | JGI IMG/M metagenome (GOLD analysis project Ga0210059, IMG submission 188042) | Ecteinascidia turbinata endosymbiont from Florida, USA - Sample 2 (SPAdes) (version 2) | ecosystem: Host-associated > Tunicates > Ascidians > Unclassified | place: Key West, Florida... | reverse complement strand
AAAAGCGTTACTCCAACTGGTTTTACTTGCGGGTCATTGATTACAAAAGGTCAGATACAAGTTTGTATTCGACTAAAAGCTGAAGTAGCATACGTTCCTTGAGGCAGTTTCGTTGATTTGCACTGAAGTATTTCTTTGGCTTATGCTTCAATTATTTTATTTACCTGAAGACTTTGGAATTGGGGAGACATTGTCCTCGTTGTCCCCCCTGGCTATGCGCCTGGTGGCAACCGTATTCTGATTGCTGGTTACAGACCAGCACAGGCATTCGTGATTGAGCGAAGTTTATGTGCACACCAATTTGATAATTCAAATTAACCAACACAGTTATCAACAATCATGGCGATTCAGTTTACATAGTAAATGTGTATGTACCGTGCCCACAACAGATAGTTCCGTGATGATGTTCGTTTTTTTTATTTGTTCCCTGGCTTTATGCTGGGGAAACGTTTGTAACATTAAGGTAACCATGACATTTGCACAACTACATTATTTTTTATCACAAAATATTGGGAGGGACAAAAAATATTATGTCCCCCCTGATCAAAAGTTGGGGAAACATGTCTTCCCCGTTCCCCGCATAAACTCGGTCCCTGTAGATGCGTATAGTGAAACCCGAAATCACCGGAAACTACTTCGAAAAACGCAAAAAGTAATAACCTTCTGAAAACAAAAAAATGCTAAAACCGAAAAATAAGTTAAGTGGAGGCGCTGTTTTTACTTTTAACTTTCCAGGGGAACGGTTAACCCTTCTGTCACCCATAAGTTGCGCCACTGAGCGTGTCCATTAGCAAATTTAGGTATATTAACTTGTAAATCATCTCTAAGGATAAAGCAAGCGTGATTATTCTTGCTTTCAAAACACATCTTAACTACGCGATCGGGAATGGGTATTTATAAAACTTCACTTCTGCATCGATCCAATGGCTGTATTGGTTTCACACCAGACACCACACCCAGCCGGGGCTATTGAGCCGGAGGCCAAGCAATTTTGGATGGCCGGGGCCAAAACTGTTATATAGTGGAGCCTGAGCCTGAAATTCGAGGTTCCGGTTCCACAGAGGTGGTTTGTGGCAGAGATGGGACCGGATCCGGAGTCGACTCCGGCAGGTTCTGCGTTTTTCTTTCGGACCTGGATCCGGACCCGGAGTCAAAATTTGGGAAACAACGGACCCGGGCCTGGAGTCATTTTTCAATTTGTGCAGTAGCAGGAGTCTGTGTGGTCATTTCTTTAGTAAAAACATCGGAAATTTACGGTTGGGTCGATGATTGTAGCCGGAGTCTGAACAGGGGTCGGATTCTCAAATTTGAAAAATGCCCGGACCCGGATTCAAAAATTTTTTGACAGGAGCAAAGTCGGATTCTGAAAAAGTGACTCCAGCCACCTCTGGTTTGTGGAGCAAGCGAGTTGTACAAATAATGCAATGTTTTTTTTGCTTTGGTAGATTTGAGTTGATTTTATTTTGCGATAAGTAATTTTCAGCTAGAAAAAACACAAATTAGTGCAAGGACGCCAGGGCATTGAAGGAACCGGAAGGTTATCAAGTTGATGCCCCTCAACAGTTAAATTAGCTCTGTTGCTGTCCCGTTTCAACTCGTGGTGTTGCATACATGTGGGAAGGAGCTGCCAGATGACCAACACAGTTGCGCAGGGGTTGCTGGGTCGCAACTGGTTTCTCTCGGATGATGGGTTGGACCAAATTGTTCTGGGGCCGGAGCCAAAATCTTGTAGATGTTGGAGCAGGAACAAAAAAATTTAGATGCCCGGAACCAGAACCTGAAATTGAGTACCGACTCCGCAGCTCTGCACCAAGCTGTCCCCCACACATTTTACAACAAATTTGCGCCCATAGGTTTGCTTCAGTGGTGTACGCCATACGGATATGGAAATTTTGCAATCCTGAACCAATCCGAAACTTTTTCATCAACTCCATATCCGAAACTATAAAATTATGGACTCCGATATCCAATCCAAATCCGACACTGCTCAATGTATTGCACATTAGCCAATATAATTGGTATTGTCTATTTTGCCTCACGAGGGAAAAACTGTGGATATTTTGCCTCTTGTCAGACAAAAGTTGTTGAAGTGGTCACATGGTAAGTAGCCTACGATACACAAAAGACAAGGGCTAAGCTTTGAGACTGAGGTAAGTGCTAGGTTTAGCCTACAGTTCACACACTGCAGGCAAGAACAAGTCACTAAAAGCTTGTCTGTACTGAAACGATGACAGCACTCGTCCATTAAACTGAGCTGTTACAGACGTCATGATTAACAAAGCAGGTCATGCATTCCGAACTTCTCATATCACCATTTGCACCAGTTCATGTTCAGCCAAAGGCAGAATTTTGCAGAAGTGTTTTTGCCTGATGAAGCAAAATATACACTGCCAACGAAAATATTTTGTCTTAAATACCGTGGCTAACTACCCACTACAATCGGATCGTGATAGGCAAGATGTTGACAAGAAATGCACAAATCTTTTTCTAGATTGTACTGAATGTTATAGTTGTGCACAATTCTCATATGCTCTACTGGATATCCAAATCACACAATAGCTTACTGCTACAACTAGCCTAAGTGTGTGTACCTGCTGGAATACTTGCAATAGCAACACCCATTGTGCTGTACGCTAATTCAGCAGTGACAAAGAGAGCACAAAAATTTGTGTCCACAATGTTCATTATTTAGCAATGCTATGGATCACTTATTCAGTGTTAACCTAAATCTCTTTTTCTTTTCAACCTCTTTCAAAACTGACTTCCAATTTCAAGAAGTCAATACATTTTCACCATGCTCATTACTTAATTTTTAGGTAAAGCCACTTCGAGCTAGACTACCAGTCAGCTATGCTGTTCAGACAGAAACTGGTACTTGGTTCAACTTCAACGCTGAAAAAACGTTTTATTAATGCTTTATACACCATTATTTTACTGTAATCTATCAGCAAATGCATATCAAAGATGAAACAAGATTCGTCTGAACAATGATGGGCTGCGCCATAACAAAACAATAGAATCATTTTCATCTTCACACAGTTCCAAATTTCAGTGCATGTTGCTTGAAAGTTGAGATGTCCTCTTCCTCATCCTGAGAGATAGGATCCCGCAGCGGCAGGGAATATTACATTGAAACGAGAGAATATAGAAAAATAAATTTTCACCAATATCATTTGGAAGTAGTGTACTTTTTCTTCATAAAACTATCATTCCCTTTCAAGTTTTTTTCTATGGTCACAATTTACTTCATTTGGATAATCTGGATCCGGTTGATGAGAAAACGATATCCAATCCAAATCCAAAAATTTCCCATTATCCGACCGGATTGGACTCCAAAATCCGGATCCTGTACACCACTGGTTTGCTTATATATTTGTGATAATGGCTTAGTTTAGTGCAGTCATAGTTCAAAATATTGTCTGTGTAGGAATGAACAGTGATGTGTCCGAGTCATTGTTTTCAAGTCAAAGTCAGAAGCCCTTCGAGTCTGAGTCGATTCATGGTCATCTAAAATTTTTTCGAGTCAATTCAGAGCCGAGTCATGACGTGGTCGAGTCACAAGAATTGCTGAGTTACTTCGACTCATCGGTTTGCAAGCTCGAGTCAATGTCGAGTCAAATTTAATTTAACAGGTTTCCTATAAATTTTTTCTGTAAATTGGCACTCAACAAGCTAAAATATGGAGCTCAATGTTGCTTCAGTGAATTAATTTCCAGGTTATTTGGATCTACGGACTGGATTTCGAAAAAAACACCACCGGATCAGATATGGACATCGAAACTGCGTTGATCACTGCAGTCAGATGCTTAATCAGAGGATTCAGATATTCGGACGGTTCTACCGGGTTAGGATCGGACTGGAATACACAATGTGAAGTTGTTGGACTGCAGTGGGATTGCAAAAATCTCCGATCAATTCAACACTACTCCTACACTGTGTGAATGATTATGAACTGCCGGCGCTTAGTTCATCTCTGTCATGGATGGCTTATTTGGATCGACTGTCATGAAAGCGTGACCACTAGAGGACCAATGAAGACCTACAACAAGGACAAGCCCACCTTGGCAGTTGGCACACTTCCTGCCAGTTTTGCCAACCTTGCGGATTTCCCGCGAATTTGGACCTGCTTTTTTTTGGAGTTGCGGGTTGCTTGTTTTTGGGCTTGTGTTAATTGAAATTTGCTTGATTTTTGGGCTTGTTTTTTGCAGATTTCTGTTTTGCGGATTGCTATTTTTCGTTTTCTGGCTCTTTTGCTGTTTCAATGTACTGCTAAAGGCATACTGGGCGCGTTTTTGTGAAAATATGCTCATTTTGGGCTTGTTTATTCGGATTTGCCACCCTGATTTTTTATTTGATTTTCTTGCTGATTTTTTTCGTTTTGTTGAAGTTTCCTGCCAACGCATTTGGGCTTCTTTTTCGCTTAAATTACCTATGTATGTTTGTCTTGTTTTTCAAATTTACTTGCTTGTTTTTGCAAAATAACCTGGAATCACTGCTTCTTGCTAACAGTTGGGATGAAAGGTATAGGCTACTTTGTCTTTGTGAATGAAGCATCGAGGGAAGAAAAATAGGCCTATGTTTTATTCCACAGAATCAGTGCTTAAAGTGTCATCGTCACTGATGACTTGAGCAGAAATTTCACTGTAGTTTCTTAGCACTATTTGTTTTTTGAAGCATGTACAGTAGCTTGGTCACCGGTGTTCAAGACGGCAATTGAGCAATAGCCTTAGAAGTTAGAGTGTCGCATAAAATACGAATCACTATGAGAGAATGAAGTGCATGTAGATTGCTTTTTAGTCTACATTACTCTAAAATCTTACTGCACCGTCCCTCCTGTAGGAGGTTATGCTATATGTGGGTTTGTTTCAGGTGGAAAACACCAGGTGATGGAAACCAGGCACCACAACTTTACTGTAAACAAGAAGATCACTAAAAATCGCTAAGATCACTAAATTATTAAGATTGCTAGATGCTAAGATTTTAGTAATCTTAGCGATCTTAGTGTTCTCAGCAATGAATCTTAGTGATCTTGTCTTAACAATCTTAGTGATCCTGTCTTAGTAATCTTGCCTTGGCGATCTTGTGGTATTTGCAAGGTGTCCCTGTAAACACGGTGCTGTGTCGCTTGCAGAGCATAGACTGACTTGTTTATCATAACATTACTGGTAGTGGTAAAACCTGTGCAGTAGTCCAAGCAACCTCGCGATGGCTGTCTATTTTATTTCCATCTAAAGCCCAAGTCAAGCTACTGTATGCTCTAACAAACTTTTTCATAAATTTTAGGCTGATAGAAATTTTGTAGGCCTGCTTTTAGGCTAACAGAATGAAGAAAACAATCAACAGTAAATATAATACAAATTTAAAGCAATAGGTCAACTTCCACTTCAATAATAAAATCTATCCACTAGCATCACTGCCAGTTGGAAAACTGGGGCAATGGTCGATGAGAGATTGTGTGTGACATGAGATGAGGATTTTTAGGTAGGACGTGTGTGACAAGCCAAGGCTTCCAAGCGTGACAAACCAGGTATGATTGCTGTTCAGCATGTAAGATGTGGAGTGAGTGGTGGTGGTTTAGAAATAGCATCTGGAATCCTGGCATTGGGAAGATCCCAAAAATGAGAGCAAGGTGAAAACTTAGATATTGGTGGCTGTTGTATGGTCCTAGATGTTGCATGGAAAAGTGATGACATTTTTGTTATCACCTCTGCTTTTGATAAAACATTTTGTTTTGGCTAAGCCCACTAACCTTTTGTGCATTTCTCATAGCAGTGCATGACAGGTTGGTTCCTCAAAAGCTCAACAGTTAAATCTGGAAGTTTTAATTCTAAACAAAATGGAGATGGAAAGGCACTCTTTGCTAACACAGCTTTCAAGAAATGTTGGAATTGTACAGTACTGAATGGAACAAAAGTTAAATTGAATTAATGATAAATCGATTGAACCAATTAATCATTGAAACAGAGTTTGTACATGACAGACCCCTTTTAAGCATTGGACAATAGTTCTTTTACTGCATGCTACTGGCCACTTTGGTTGAGCAATGGTCGGGTGGCTCATTCATAGGGCTGCCTGCTATTATTTGCTATATAATTAGCGTTAAATGCTTTTGGGCTTTGGTGATAGCAGCTTTATGGGCATAGCATGATGTGCTTGCAATGCTGTCTGAATACTTTGTCTAAATCTTTTTTTTTATATATTTCATCATTTTGCGTGTGCGATTTTGTTCGCAAATTACTGGGCTGAGTATGCATCACAATGCAAAATCGATTTCCTAATAAAACATCTTGCTATCAGATTCAGCTATGTTACCCTTGTGTCTTGATAGTCAAAGGATAGGTTGTGAAAATCTCATAATTTTTCTTCAAGTGTGACTTGGATGCATTATACATTTGTACGGCGTGGTTTAAAAACTCATATGAAGATCCCATGCATGTGTTTGATATGGGATTGATAAAAGGTATTTGTATGCTATATCAAGACAACTAGGCTACTCTGTTGGCTTGTGATAACTAGAGATCAACTGTACTGATTTTGCGTTGCATAAGGCTACTGTAGACTATGGCTGCAGACAGTAGTACATCTACTCTAGGCTGGAAAAAAGGCGACTGTTGCAGAAGGAGAGCTTTTGATATTACTTTTCCGCATAAAACCATATTTTCTATCAAGACTAGAAATTGACTGATGAATTTTGTGATGATGCCAAAGTATACCAGTAAAATTCCGCCAATATACAGTACATTGGCAATATTTTCTCATAGAAACCATTACGCGAGTTTCTTGCCTAGAGCATTCGAAAACCCAAGTTGCTACTTGGTCTCTGATTAATTATTGCAAATTCTCTATGTCTGTACTGATCCTTGCGATGCGCAGTCTTCCAACAACGACTGCATCAAGTAGTGCACATTGCGCAACATTCAGACCATTCCACAATGGTCCCAATAAACTGCTCTATGATGTAATATTCTTTCTCAGGTGGGGTTTCGGGTTCAAAAGTTGTGATGTAAGTTAGTAAAAATTTTTGACTAATTAGCCAATTAATTCATTTGTTGATTTTAGATCATAACTTTTGAACCAGAAATGCTAGAAAGTCGATCAAAGGTTCAAAAGACTCGGATTCGAGCCTAGTTTCCAATGAAAACTTCAGCGAAACACTTTGGCCTAGCGGTTGGGCCTTAAGCCAGGCAGCATGAGCCAAAATGACCCTAAAACTACTTCACTTATGACGTCACTCACAAAAAATCCACACCCCCAACCAAAAAATTTTTTTTCAAGTGCAATCTACTAGACTGGCCGATCCGTTTGAGCCATTAAACAGCTCCTTAGTGCAATCGGCGGAGGAGCTAAGGCGCTGGTAAGGCAACCGAAAACTGTTTTTTAGGCTGAAATCGAAGTATGAATATATCGTACACCGGCTCTCAAAGTGTTGATCAGCTGTGATACTTGAATCTTGTGTCAAATGGATCATTCCAGATATTTTGGTTATTGCACTATTCTTCGCTCCATGCACTTTCTGCTAATTAATGCTGATGGCATGCATGGCTGCATAATATATGCTAGCGCGACAACTTGAGCTCATACTCACTTTTTCATTATGATTTGGTAAACATCAATAATTGTCAAAGGTTTAGCAGATAGTAATTTTTAACTAAAATGCTTCACATTAGAAAATTTTCATAAGACATGTGCAGATGTGCTTAGAATTATTTGCAGAGCCTTCGCTTGTTCATTTTGGAAAAACACAAATGTAAAATAAACTGAGATGATGCAATTGATATATGTAATTGCTTTCATTGTTTTTATAAAAATCTGACTAAAAGTCATTTTTTTGTTGTAGTTAACACTAACAGATGTTAAATATGCTTTCTTCTTGACACAATAAAAGAGTCATCCATTCCATGGAGTAGCATTTATTCTATACAGACTCTTGCTTTATAATATCCAACTCTAAGCAGTTGCAGTTTAGCAAAGTTTAAGCATGTCACATCAGCATGGACCATGTACTACATTAGATTTTGTGGCAAGTACAACCATAAGATTTATTTAGAGTTATTGCACCTCACCTTGGGACCCACGCATCCAGGTCATTGTCATACTTGAGAATAATTGCATTACATATGAATCCAGTTGATTGTATATCCAGTTTGTCAATCTCTTTTATGCGTTTAACTGAAATAAGCTGTGTTCGATTTATTTGCTGCTATCTTTCTGGCTTATAACTATGAAAAAATTGATGTACTTGCAAGTTTTAATCATCGCATAAGTAGCAAAGCAGAGAGCAGGCAGATTCCTCAGAAGCTTGCCGCCAAGCTAAAGTTTCTTTTGTCAACCAGAATATGTGATTATCCATAGCAGAAATCAAACAAATATCTGTAAGTAGACCACCTTACTCTACTTCTGTCCACATGCTTGCTATATGACGCCTGTCATATCTGGTTGCTTGATGCCAAACACTGAAATTTCTAGAAATGTGGGATATAAAGTGTTTCTAGGTACTTCAAAAATCCCTTGGTCCTGATATTTTAAATTATGAAATCCTGCAGTGCTTAGCAAACCAACCGTCTTCAATTGAAACCTAAATTTAAAGTTGCTTTAGAGCCGTGCATTGTATGTTAGCTTTAACATGTGCACTGTATGCGTGACGTAATAATTGTCTGCATTAAGCGTGGGACGTTTTCTGCACTTGCGGGCATTATTCTTCTTTCTTGGACTGTGTGATGCAGTTGTGAATATGTTTATGTTTGAAAGCTGTCATGTACATATCCTTGAGATTAGACAATCACCTAAAGTTGAGTGCTAACACGAGAATTTCATTTTTTGTTCTGTAAGGCCAATTAGTTAGCTCTAATCAATTGTATCTGCAAATTCACTGCTTGAGGTTGAACCTACAGTGTTGATTTTAGCATCTTGGCTGAAGGTTGTAAATTGTTTTGTGGCGATCCCCACAGAGATAGTTGTTTAATTGAATTAATGGCACCACAGCTTTCCTCTGCACAACACACTTTGTACTTCTTTGAAGGTAAATATGCGATTAAGTGATACAAATCAACAAATGAAAACAACATTTCTGATGCCAATATCTGCAATTAACTGGACTATTTTCTTCACATATATTAATGGGTTTGGATTTGGATTTCAGAATGCTATGTGATAAAGTGGTTTATAGATTTAACCGATATGAAATTCACCAGAGATGTCTGTATTTGGATGACATGTCCTTTGAAATGTAAAGTGTGCAGTGGGTAAAATAGTATTGCTGAGACAAAAATTTTGTCAGTAAGCAAACTTTAGCCTTCTGGCAAGCTTCTGAGGAATCTGCCTCCTTTCTGCTTTCATTCTTTTAAAACTTGCACGCGTATCTATTTTTCATAGTTAAAGGCCACAAAGATGGCGGCAAGTAAATCAGTCACAGTTTATTGACAGGGAAACTAGTTTCGCATTTTCCAACGCATCATCAGTCTTGTAAATGTAAAACAAATCTCACAAGCGAAATGTTGGCACTTGAAAACAAGTAAAGAAAAACACACGAACTGTGGTTGGTTACAACAACATTACTAAAATTTTTTCGAAGCTAAAAGGCTGACCTTCCCAAAGCTTCTTGAACCAGTCACTGCTAAGAAAATCTGCGTTTGGCAGCGGTCTAACAGACACTTTTCCTCTGGAGATAACACATGTGCCCGATGATGCATGTCAGAGAGAAGCCACGCGATAAAACAGAGTGTAACAGTTCACAAAAAATCAAGAAAGGCCGAGCTTTCCAACGTACATTGGAAGCGTGCAATGAAGCTAATTTTTAGTTGTTCGTTGTTCCAAACACAACTTCTTTGATGTTGGGACAGTTCGTCAATTCTTCCTTTTGTCTTGTCAACGTTTTTTGTACCACGACCCATTATAGCAAACCACTACAGCCCAACAACCCCATTTAAAACTCAAATAAACCAAATGTAACATAGCTGTGTACATAAAATAGGTACTCGTGACACCTCTGAAAATGGTTCACAACCCTTTTGGGAGTCGTGACCCCAGGTTGAAAACCATTGTTCCAAATGAAGGTGATGAACAAAAAACATCACTTTTCTGTACAGTGCACCAGACCGTTCAGGCACCATTGTGCTTTTCCACCTTGCTGATTTTCAGAGGTCATACTTGAGCTTATAAGTTTGTATGCCTAGTCTGTTGTTCTGAATAGTGATCATACCAGGTTGCCAAATCATGTGTGTCAAGCCCAAAAATGTCCACATAACACTTGATATCTTGTTGACAAATGCCACGGTTTCTAAGACTAGAGCATTTTATTCAGTTGGAAACAAAATATTTTGCATTGAAGCATCCTGAGCATCTCCTATTCAAGTAAGATATTTAATAGAATAACAGATATTGAAGATTCTTTGAGACAAAACATGTTGTCTTTCAAAAAATACGTGAAATTACAATTTGATAATAATGATGCTGATTTTCTGGAGAATCGCTCAATGCACAAAAAAAGTTAAAATCATTATTTTGATGTTTGGTTGATTTCTGTTTATATTTACACTTTTGCAGGTATTGTTCCAGCTTAGTTTAGTGTTCTGTAGATTAGCTTGTGATCCTACGAAAATGAAGTCATTCATACCAGTGCCACAAGACAGCCATTTTCCTATCCAAAACTTGCCATACGGTGTATTTTCATCAATAAAAAATGTATGCTTTGTGATAATGACTTGTTGGCTGTCAACTTTGTTCTGTTATTTTTTGTTCTTAGGCTGTATTAGAATAACTTTCCAAACGTAGATTTGCAACAGTGCATTCTGAAAAGCCAGCTAAGTACAAAAAACATGTATTGATCATAGGGGCACAACATTTTAAGTATGTTGATACATCGTGCTTGCAACTCTGTTTTAGACTAAACACTAATTAGAGTCTAATGCAGACATCAGCAAAGTAAAACCAGTTCTAACTAAGTTCTTTAACTAGCCAGGTAAGCTTGTCCAAAGCATTTTAATAAAGACAAATTTGTTGCATATTACCTAAAGTAATTTACACAAACAAACCTGCCATTTGCTTTTGATCTGGACCGCTGTCAAATTTTGGAAGCCAGTGCAGCCCCTGCCGACCCCTGGTCTGCCTTGTTCAAAAATGCACTTGTGATGTTTTTGATCAGTAAAGTGTTTTATGAAATGCAGTTGTGGTGAATGTATGATTACTTTGTCGTTGCCACGTAGTGGCACCTGCAATCTTGCAATCCTTAATTGTGCCCCTGTGTTCGCCCAGCAGCTGTTGCGTTGTGCTTGCGGTCTCGTAATGCAATACTGCAACATGTTCTTTTAGTGCAGTTTGCCTGCCCTGGGAAACATTTGATCAGTTACGCTGTTGTGTTTGTTTCAGAGTTTCATTGCTCGCTTGTTCAGCTCCATGATTGAGCGGTGTCCTTAGTGAATTAAAGCCTGGCTTTCTGCAGATAGTGTTTAGTAGAATTCGCAGGCGAGTGCACGACAGCACTATCCTATGATGTGCAACACAGAATTGTCAATTGCTCTGTTGGAAATCATGAAAAATGTTAATGCAATAAACAAAATTAATGTTTTTGACCAATGTTTGGTAATCAAGTATGAGCATGCAAAACCAGTTTGTTGTATTGCATAGTAACACTGAGGCAAAGAATACGGTTGTTCAGTCACTCCACGTGACCAAAAACTTGGAGTATGTGAATTTTTTTACATTTGATACTTTATGCTGCATGGCAAACTTCATGTATGCGCTACTAAAAGTTTCTGCATGCTGCTAACATTCGCAGGAAATTTTGCACCCCTGTGTTAAAACATATCTAAGAAGTGTAAATATAGCTAGGAAATCTACACAAAGCATGAACTTTTAATAGGATTTGAAAGTTACTATTTTAAACCTAAAGTTATTTTTCTTAATTTGATATTAATATACAGGGTTAACAAAATAACTTGTTTCTTGCAATGTGCTTATACTGCCTTGTATGTTTTCACACCGACGCATGCCTCAGTGCAAAGTGTCTTTTTCTGTGTTGACCATGACATTTTGGGGAAGATGTTTTACAAACATATATTCACATAGCTTCCTTATGTATCATGAAACAAAACAGGAAAAAACAAATTTGACATCTTTGTTGCCAGGTGAATTCAAGCGGTTTGTGTGAAAGCAAGCTGTTTGTACATGTCTTTGCGCAGGCATAACTCAGCACCGAATGTTCTAGAGCAGTGGTTCTCAAACTGTGGTACGCGTACCACTAGTGGTACGCAAAGACCTTCAAGGTGGTACGCGAAGAGACCTACTTTCTGTTTTTCTTCTCACAAAATATATTCACAGCTGTAGTTTTTACTTGTTGGGTTCTGTTAATAAATTCCTGAAGTTTTGTGTTGTCTACTTCCCTTGCTGTTTTCTAAAAATGGCCATTAAAATTTCTCACAGCCATTTTGTTCATGTTGCATTTGTGTCAATTCTGGTTTTCCAGACTTTTGATTGAATGATATTTGGCACATTGACTTTTCGTGGAACAAGGTGGTACGTGATGACAGTATGGGACACACAAATGGTACGCGATCAGAAAAAGTTTGAGAACCACTGTTCTAGAGAGTTGTTCAAACCCTCAAGACTCGGTAAGCCTTCGTGTCACAATGTGGAAAAAATTTTTTTGGTTTTGTTTTTATGTGAGTGACGTCATCAATGGAGTACTTTTAGGCCTCTTTGGTCCACTTCACCTGGCCCTGGGCCCAAACCGCTAGTTGGTAGTATTTTGCTCAAGTTTTTTTTGGAAACTAGGGTAAAATCTGAGTCTTGTGATAGTTTGGCTGACTTGCTGGAGCTCGGGTTCAAAGTTTATGATCCAAAATAAACAAAATAATTAATTACTCCCATAATTAGGTAATTAATTACTTCGTTTATTTTAGATCATTACTTTTGAACCAGAAATGATAGAAAGTCGATCAAAGACTCAGATTCTAGCCTAGTTTCCAATGAAAACTTCAGTGAAATACTTCTGTTTAGCAGTTGGGCCCAAGGCTGGTACCACGAGCCAAAATAGCCAAAAACCTACCCCATATATGATGTCACTCACAAAAAACATGAAACCCAAGACCAAAAATTTTTTTCATTGCTGTCTCGGAGACTTGCTGAATCTTGAGGGTTTGAACAGCTCTCTAGCGCAATCAGCTGCAGAGCTATGCTGTTGCTAAGTCAGGTGAACCTGCTTGATTTTAGGCTGATTTCAATGTACGAATATATCGTATCCTGACAGCCAATGTGTTAGATATGTACTCAAACTTTTATGGGTTTTTAATGTGGGTGTGGGCGTTGCATTCCATTAAAAGAAAATGACTGGATTTCAACTTCCACACTTTTCAATTGGTTGTTGGCACAATCTGTACTTCTGCAATCCTGAAAATGTGCTGGATGACCTAACATTTGCTTCATTCATGCCTTGGCAAGTATTTGGCAGCAAATAAAATATAGATTGTCAGGAAAATCTAAACAATAAAAGTTTGTGTGGGTAATTTGTTTGAGAACCCATTCCTTTTCTGACTTACTTCAATTTCTACAGCCTGTGCAGCAAATTGGTGTGGCTATTGGAGATCAGATTCTAGCATTACAAGCAGTCAGTCATCTCTTTAATGGTCCTGTTTTATGCAACGTTCAGCATGTCTTTCAAGAGGTATGTCCTAGGTTTTTATGATATTGCAATGATACAATGCTTGTGGTAATGCTTTTTTATTTAAAAATTGCAGACAGCACTTAACTCTTTTATGGCATTGGGGCCTGCAGCATGGAGTGAAGCCCGTGCAACTTTGCAAAACATTTTGCGTGAGGATAATGGAGTGTTGAGAGATGATGTTTCTTTGAGGCAAAGGTAAGAAAAAAAATTGTTTTACTCGCTCTGATGATGATGTACTTTTAATTTTGGTACACGAAATTCCAAAGTGCTAAATAGCCTTATAATGAAGATCATGGCCAATGAAAACAATACAAATAGCATATTGCAAACGTTTTGATAACTCCTGTTAACATCATCAGTGCATTACAAAATGTACATCATACTTTTAATTTGTACCAAACTAGTTAGTACGGCTTTGATGAAATGGTTGTCATGCATTGGCATGGGTGTCTGCAGACTAGGTGCATGCCCCTGGAATATCAAGAGTACCTAAACTAGATAATCCAGTAACTATTAAACTGTTAATTAAGAGTTCATATGCTTCAGCTCTCAGAGTTTTTTTGACCTAAATGATTAGGTTTGAAAAAGCTTAGCTTGCAAACAATCCGCACCCTCCAACCAAAAAATTTTTTTCGAGTGCAATCTACTAGACTGGCCGATCCATTTGAGCCGTTGAACAGCTCTCTGGCGCAATCGGCGGAGGAGCTAGGGCATTGGTAAGGCAACCGAAAACGGCTGTTTTTTTTTGCGAAAATCGCCAAAACCACCCAGACGCCAAAGAGTTAATGAACATGATGATTGATGTAAAACTCTGAACTTTGAAATTGTCTTGCAGTTTTGTAACTTAGGCTAGACCAGGGGTCTCAAACTCAAATTGCTCTGAGGGCCAAATGAGAATTTATAAAGTAACCTGAGTATCACCTTATGATGCAAGAATGGCGGTACCTGATCCTTACTAGAAACAGCTTTACATCTTATTTCCAGTAAAAGGTATCGCAAATTAAGGCAAATAATTTGTAACTGTCTCTACATCAGTGGTTCTCAAACTTTTTGAGATCGCGTACCACCTGATGTTTTTTTAATGTTGGAGTGTACATGCCTGGTTTCAGAAGAACGTAGTTTGCTCAAATGTACTTAAGATAAATATAGCACATAAACGAATTAGCAACATTAGCATAACACACGAACGAATTATAACACAGAAACGAATTAACAAAGCTTTTTGAATATGACAGGAAAGCTGCTCGCGTACCACCTGAAAAGCCCTCGCGTACCACAGTTTGAGAACCACTGCTCTACATTCATTTGAAAGGAACTTTACTCACTAGACAAACACTTTTAAACACTGGTGAATAGACTAAATGTAAATGTTAATCATTTGAAAATTTCTGAAAAGCATCACAGGCCGCACAAAATGCCCTCACGGGCCATGTGCGACCTACAGGCCTGAGACCCCTGGGCTAAACTATGCCTGTGCAGATTGCATGCAGTACTTAAGATAACATTAAACAGTTCAGCTCCAAATAAGTGTGAAAACTGAAAATCAGAAGCATGTGTCATTCCTAGAAATTATATATTGATTCAGCCATGGCTTGATGCTGCCTACCTTCCCCATTCTTTGTTGAGAGCATTTCCAACCAATTTTTCATCTCTTACCTCAGCAGTTTCAACCAAAATGATTTCTTCAAAACCAATTGAATGAAATTGTTTTTGAAGAAATCATTTTGGGTGATAACTTCTCAGATTGGTCCTTGGAGCTTGAGTTTGTGTTGACCACTCCAAAATCACCTTAAATTGGCTTATGATTTATGACTAGGCACCCACAGCGGCACTGCCACTAGTGTTTCTATACCTCGTATGAGTCCCTCACTTTAAGTTCACTTCGGTTCTAATTTTAGTACTGAATGTGTAGTATGATATAAGTGTGGTCCATGAGGCTTTTCTTAGTCCACTTGCTTTCAGATATCAAATTGACGTGCAGACTCTTTTATTAAAAAAACTGTTTGAATTGAAGCAGAGGTTTGTTTTAATTTACTGCTGGAATTAGGTTCACACTTGCTGTTCTGTTTTTAGGGCATTTGTTCCTCAGAGTCAGGCACAAATGCACCTACCTGTGAAGATAGGAGATTATACTGACTTCTATTCATCAATACAGCATGCCACTAATGTTGGCACCATGTTTCGTGGAAAAGAAAATGCTCTTATGCCAAACTGGTAAGGAGATCTAACTGGCAAGTAGATTTATATGGACATTTATTGCTGTTGCGGATCTTTTTTGCAATCATCCACTGATGTGCATAATTTTTTGTATGCAGGGGATGCATCCCCCCACCAGACCTAAAGAGGTGTTGACATGATACTTGATTTCACTGAAAATCATCGCCAAAAATATTTTTATACTACATTACTCGCTAAAGATACTAAAAATTAACTTACGGTAACAATTAGTCAAAAACGCTTCTTCGTTTCATTAGATGAGCTGGCCTTGTTTATAGAACCTGATATAAAATAGTCAATGATCCCATGGGCGTCCGCAGGGCAGGGGAGGCAAAACATGCATTTGCCCCCCGCCTGGAAATTGGGATTAAGAACAAAATATTTCTGGAAAACCCTGAAGTCGGCATCTTAATTCCGATTAATTTATTTGGTTCTTGCAATGACAGTTTTTTTCCTGGTGTGAAACTCACACTGCACAAGAGTCAGGTTCGTAGTTATGGTGTCACGCAATGATAAGCTTGCAGTTCACTCATGTCCCCTCCTTTGCCTGCAGAGGTGGGTTGCCAAAGTCGCAAGTGGATTGTTCGACTGTTGGTCTTCATTGCGTAGCAATAACATGGCAACAAATCTGCAAAGGTTCACTTTGTATTACGGTGGCAGGCGTTTTGTTGATTGAGACTGTTGAACGCAGACATCTTGGCAGGTAATGCAGCGAGGCAGTGACATGCAAAAAACACTACCCGACTTACAACTCTGAGCCATGTACATTTATACTTTGTGAAAAGAAGCATGGGTGTGCAACCCATGGCCTGCGGGCCAACAGTGGCCCTGGAGCTGAAGTTTTGCGGCCCGCGGAAAGGGCCAGATTTTCAAGCAAGCATTATGGTTTTTGAAAGGTATTGCCAGGGCCAGATTAAGGCTACTGTAGGCCTAAGGTTGATCAGATTTTTCGCCAAACTAGATAAATTTTAGGAGGTAATTCTGGAGTTACTTGTAGTAAAAACAATAATAAAAAAATTGAAGGCCAAATTTTTCCAGGACCTAAGTAGCGGAATGATTAATCCAGCAGTTGGTATTGCCAATCTTCGTGGGTGGCCAGCGCGTTATCGAAACCGCTGAGCTTGACATATGCAGCTGTGGCCCGTGGACCAATCTGGATATGTGCATTTGGCCCGGCAATGCTGCATGGTTGCACACCCCTCGTCTCTAGCAATGCTTCCATAATTTGTAAAACCCATTATTATTAGTGCAAGTGTGACCAATATGCCTGAGTGTCAACCTACACTTATACAGGATTCTTTTCATGCAGTATAAAATTACGTGTCTTGTTAGAATGCATCTGTGCAGGCTTGTGGGAATACATCTTAATCGTTAAGGTTTAGTTCTGACATCTGAGTGAATGCTGAGTGCAAAGCTATATTTGCTGCTGGCGAGTTTTCATAATTCATCTGGTCAATTTTGCAAAACCTAGGTGGTGTTCTAATTGTAGTAGTAAGTTTGTCCGTAGTCGTGTCAACATACAAGTCTACTTAATTGTCCGGTTTGTGTAGCAAGATTTTATTGATGGCTTTGGACAAGATCCCAGACGTTTGCAGCTCTTGTTTCTAAGTCAGGGTTTCTCAAACGGGACCCTCGTCTCCCCTTGAGGGCCACGTGCAGAGGCCGAGCAGGGACCACGAGCAGACGCAAAGGCTAAAACTAGCTATTTTTATCGATGAGCAGGGGCCACAAGTGTTGAGAGTCTTTTGAAGGGAGCAGCGGCTCATGAAAGCTTGAGAACCACTGTTCTAAGTGATACTGTCAAGTCTTGCAGCTGATCCCGCAATCAGGGGGAGAACAACCGGGAAATTCCACCCCGAAATTTTCAAAAACATGTTAAATTGCTAGCTCAGTTGAACATATCAGCAGATGTGGCCCTGCTTGCTAAATAAAATAAAGTCATAATTTGTGTTTTCGTTGAAAACCATGGCAATCCAATGCTTCTTTCTTTACAGATCATGGCAATGCTTACTTGAAAAGAAATGCCCTGCGTTGAAAATCTGCAGATAGTGTACTGTGTAAATTGTCGTAATCCTAATATACCTGGTTATTGCTGCCAACGAAGCGTTTTTTGTTTCTTACCATGACGTCAACGTGGTGCATTTTCTTTGTAGTGTAGAAAGGATAAAGCGTTTCGTGAACGTCCATTTGCATTTCATCGTCAGCAATGTTCCCTCTAAGGTGAGCAAATACTCAGAACCACCAGAACTCTTGCGCAGTGAAATCTCATTCTCGCGCACTTGTAACATTGCAAAACAATGGAAACTGCCCCGAAAACAAAGAGATATTTGAATGAAATGTGTATTTTTTTGGTATTTTGATAAGATTGTGTATTTATTATATAATTCACCAAGTTTGTAATTCATTGAAAACTCCACATGCTCAGCCCTAAAATAATCATGCTCACTAAAACAAATATTTGCTCAGTGTAAAATTATCTTAGAGGGAACACTGTTATTATTTCATCAAAATTTCCTGCAATAACAAATGTCATACACAAATTACTGTGGGTGTTGCAGACTATTCCAAAACAATTAAAAACTATAAGGTTCCCCATTTGAAGAGCACTGATCTAAATCGCATCCAAGTGACTACGCTCACTTGCTGCAACATACAAGTCAAACAGTACTGCTCTATGCTGGCTACTGCCACCGGTAATTGTGCTGTCAAACGTAACCTACAATGAGAATAAGCATTACGTCGTCACGTGAACTTTTTATCTCGAGTCCTCGATGTATCTGCGCCGACGCCAGTGACTACGTCAGATCGTTATGTGCTTCATTGCTTGTTGGTTCCGTAGCGGTGCAGTGTTAAAGTTTGACCAGTTTTGTCAATCAAGCGTCTTCTAAACCAAGCTCAGACTTGTTTCCTCGTAAATGCACGTATGTGGAAGTGATTGATTCACGCAATATGGTTCTATGAAGCATTGGGTTCATTGCCAAATTGACATCGTATCCCCCCACCAAATTAGCTGTGTCCGCTGCTGGTAACAACCATCTTGGCCATGACTTTCGATTTAATATATGATTATTATTTGTGGAATTTCCAAGAATTTAATCGGTTGCTTGGGTTTTGCATGTGATTTGAGACTAGTTCAGGACTTTGAAGGAAGTTCTACTTTGGTTCTGTGCGTTTTATGCCGACCTTGGTCGCGGCATACGCAGGTTGTCAAAACTCGCCATAATTGCAGTACTTCTGCGAGCAACCCATCCACCGAGAGAGACCGGTTGCGACCCAGCACCACCTGCGCAACTGTGTTGATCATCTAGCAGCTCCTTCCCACATATATGCACCACCACGAGTTGAAACTGGACAGTAACAAAGCTAATTTAACTGCTGAGGGGCATCGACTCGATAACCTTCCGGTTCCTTCAATGCCCTGGCGTCCTTGCACTGATTTGTGTTTTTTCTAGCTGAATATTAATTATCGCCAAATAAACTCAACTCTACGTGTAATGCACGTCACGTGGTTCTGCAAAGGTCTTCCGTTGGACTAATCGAAAATAGTCTGGTTTTGCGTTTTGATACACGGTTAGTTACGTCATCAATTCTTTTGCGGTTTTTGCCACAACAGGAAGCACCTCCCGGTGGGTTATCATGGTCGGGCATCATCCGTTGTCCCTTCTGGCACCCCTATCCGGAGACCATGCGGGCAAACTCGGCCAAAAGACGACGAACCTCCTGTCTTCGGCCCATGTAGATTAATGGACTTTGAGCTTGAAATGGTAGGTTGCCTGTCAGTTAACTGCACCGCCAGTTACTCTGTGCGTCGCACTTGATGAGTGCATGAAGTTTTATTAGTGCATTGACAGCTGTTTACTGTCAGTTATTAACTATATCGCTATTTATTAGTGTAGTGTATCGCCGCTATTATCTTATATTGTTAGCGAATCAATATTTATTTACTGCTAGTTATCAACTATGTCACTAGTTGGTGTATCGCTAGCTGTTTGCTATGTTGCTGGTTATTTGTGTTTTTACGAATTTTCAGTGGGTCGCTAGTTGCCGATCTGATGTGGATTGTAAAGCGTGAAATTTTGCCAAACGTCTCCTGAGACTTGATTGCTAAACAAAAGCAGGCGTGCATTCCGCACCCCAGGCGATTTCCCCTTAGTGACGCTAAACATGTTGGCGGCGTTGAATTTACCTTGTGTCGTAGCCACTCAAGTAATTGTGTTGTCCTAAACACCTACAAAAAAAGAAAAACTTCACTGTTTAAGGGCGTTTTGTTGCAGATCTTACAAATGTGAAATCGCTTGCCGTCTTATTGTCATAAATGTTTCCACAGTTGTAACAACCCTATTTAACGGTATTCGGCACTTTCTCTTCTTCATACGTCTGATGGTTTTGCTCTCAACTATGCAAAGCAGCACTTTAATAATTTGGTAAAGATGAAAAACTGTCGCCTGACGCTCAGTTAAGTGACTCCTTTGTGAACACAGTTAATTTCTTACCCCCCCAGGGTTTCTTCATTGGCGTTGGAAATGAGCTGGGCGGAAGAATATCTGTGAACGATGCCCACAACCACATATTTGGAATGGTGCTGGTCAATGATTGGTCTGGTAAATACCCTCCTTATCATTGTAAACCATTTCTTTTCCTGGAATATGATAATTTGAAACTGTCTTTTGCAGCCAGAGATATACAGAAGTGGGAATACGTCCCTCTCGGACCTTTCCTGGGCAAAAGTTTTGGAACCACAATATCGCCATGGATTGTTACCATGGAAGCATTGGCTCCTTTCGCAGTGGAAAACATGAAACAAGATGTGCTAGTTCTACCTTATCTGAAGCACGATGACAAATACAACTTCGATATTAAGCTGTCTGTTGCTATACAAGGTATTTTGCTTGTTTTTGGCCCGATTCGGGTGTATATTGGCGTAGGAATTTACAAATGAATCCATGTCTATGTATGTACATCACTATTTTGTAGGATAAATGTGGACCATGAATCCGACTAATTATGGAAACATAGTGTTTCATAGCACTGAGCTAAGCGTTATCAAATCTTGATCTCACTTTAGTTCGATCTTCTTGTCCTACAGCAATTTTAAGTTGCGGAAAGTGCTTCCTGGACTAAAAGCTTTCAAACAAGAGTAGGATCACTACGTTTCAAACAGTTTGAATCAGAAGCGAAATGTGCAGACAGGTCTTTCCCGAGGAGGCAAAACGCTCACAATCGATGGTGTGCTCTCGAGCAATGTATCCTGAAGCGACTTCTCTTTACTGAAGTTTAGCGAAAATCAAGGACAGGTTTTCAAGCAAGCTTTTCTCACGCTTACCTTATAAAACGTTTTGATATTTGGCAACTCACGTGAACTTGGCTTTGAAAAGCGGAAGAATTTTGTAAAATTATGTCTGCAATGCACTTCCAGGTTTAGCTTAAACTCTGCTACATGCATTTTTTCCGTTGACTGACACTGAACGCAAAGTGAATTGCGGTGGTTTGAGATCTTGGCAATTGAAAAACTCCCAAGCTCCCATGTAATAATATGTATTGTCGGTGAGATATACAATGATTGTGAAACCACAGTGATTTTTGTATCGCTTTAATGGCAGCTGATGCTTGAATAATAATCGTCGAGCCTGAAGACTGTAGCAGTTCATCAAGAATCAAGCGCAGAAATGTGTTCTTTTTAGCGACACAAAGTGGAGTTTCTTTGCTGTATGAATACCTAAAACCGAATGTCAACGCTGAGGTCAGCACCTGCCATTGTTGCAAACCCCATTCAGTTCCTCCGTCTGCCACAAAATGTTCCAGGCGCCGTATAAGCGCCCATGACGTCAGCGACTAGGGTCCCTTCCGTTATTTTTTTCGCACCAGTGGCGTGACGAGGGGGGTCAGAGGCAAACACGTGCCCCGGGCGTAAAAATTGACCTAGCGGAGCGCAAATGTGACGCGAAGGGAAGATTGTATTTGTTTACCTGCAGGATTTTGTGACTTTAATAGCAATAAGGTGCAGAAGTTCTGGAACAACCAAAAGAACAAGTCACCAATGGAATTTTTCAAATTTTGCGAAAATGTAAAACTTTTGCAGTGTTGCGGAAGTTTCAAGGAAGTTTTGTCCAATTTTTCGTTTCAGTATTTCTCCCAACAAGATATCGCTCTCGCTGGCATCATTTGGGAAGCGCTAAATATGATTTTATCCCTGTACGCCACGCCGGTTGCAAACACCAATTTCCCTCCACCGCCACCGTCATTCAAAAGATGGGGATTTAACTTTTTGTGGTGTCCTTCTAGCACTGCGTGATTCAACAATCGCTGCCCGGGTCAGAAAAGGAAAAACTGCCAAGTTTTACTTTCAATAAAATAACTTGTCAGCTGGAAATTTGCTCATGTAAAAAATCAACCTATACTTCTCTTTCTTCGAGACCACGCAGAAAAAAAGCGTTTTTGCGTTTCAGGAGAGACAATGAAGGAGCCTGGGATTGTCGCACAGTCCAACTTCAAAGTAAGTGAAGTAACCGCTGCCTAGAACTGAAGAGGTATCTTTGCCTGTGTCTGTCATGCTGCTTGTGTCTTGCAGTAAACACTAGGTCGTGTGCAAGTTCCTTGTTCGTTGTACTTGGCGTCCTCGTTATCACAGTAAATTTTTCTTCTTTTCTACAGTACATGTACTGGACAATGAAGCAGCAGCTAGCTCACCACTCAGTCAATGGCTGCAACACACAGACCGGTGATTTGTATGCGTCAGGAACGATCAGTGGCGAGGTGACGAAAACTAAGCAGATGCTTTATTCTGACTATAACTATGCTGCAGTGATGTTGTTAACGGCGGGTACCATCTCTGTTGCTTTTCAAACACCTTGACGATCACGTGACGTTCCCATACCCGCTGGTTAAAGATCAAACAACTGATCATGTTCTTGACGAATAGCAGTGTGTTTACCATGGCTGGCAAAGCATCGCCATGGGCGTTGGAAGGATTTTTCCAGGGACGGGGGCACTGTTTTTCTGGGGGGGAGCCAAAAGTGGTGAAATTTGTTTTCTCCCCACTCAAAACGAATAAGACAGCACCTTTTTTCTAAGATTTTCAAAATCCAGGGAGGTCAAGGTCCTCCCCGACCCCCCTTCCGACGCCCGTGAGCGTCGCAATAGCTTCCTCCTCCAGCAACTCTGCGCACTGGTTGGAAACCACGAGTTGTGTTGTTACGGCCACAGGACGAAGAGCAGATTTTGTCTGACTTCTTGCATTTTTTTCGAAAAATTCCTGGTCAGAAAAACAAAAATCTGCTCAAATTTTTGCAAAAGTGTCCGGTTCCCTCCAGTAAACAAATCAGCATTGCTTTCAAGAAAGTTTGATCTCGCCGGTTACGGTGGGGCGGGCCTCCTTATGCGTCCACTAGAGATCACGGGCGTTAAAGTACCAGGAGCATAGCTGCGGTCAGGGCCAAATTTTTACCGAGGCAAATATGTCAATTACGTCACCGGTTTGGAATATTGTTAAATGTACTTTGTGGAAACCTAACATCCTGCCCTTATTTAATCTAGGCTGGTAGTGTTGCGATCGGAAAGCCAGAGCGGCATGTGCGCAAAGCTTCGCACTGTGGCAGCAAGCAAGAATAGAGATCACGCGCCGCGATCACTCTTCGCGTACGCTCGTCATCACGTTCAACCGTTCACACGCTAGTATCATCAATGCTTACGCGCCACGATCACTCTGTTTTTGCTTGTTCGCGCTACGCATATATAGTGTTTTTCTGCGCGCACATCCCGTTCGTGGTGAACCGCGCATTCCAGCGCAGAGGTTGCAACGGTAGTATCTCTGATGGTTGTAATACAGTGTAGCTGCAGTGTTGCTCTTTTCAAAACAGTTACACATTAATAATGTGATCCGATTTAGCGTTACGAAAATGTTTTGTGGCAGCATTCCAGAACGTTTACCGAGGCAAGCGCTTCATTTGCCTCAATGTAGCCATGGCCAAGAGGAGTGGTCCTGGTACTCCACATCTCGTTGTGGAATGCAAGCTTGTGGCATCTGTGGAAATTTCACGTTCAAATGTACTGTTGATGCGGGGAGGGGATATAGTTGGTGTATAGTTGGTATGGCTTTAGTTGGTGTAAATCTACTTGATAATGACGTAATAGTTGTCCCGTGATGCTCTATTGTTTGTCACGTAAAAAACGTGTAGAAAAAGCTTCTCTAACAAACATCGCGGTCATCTTGTTTTTGTCAGGACCCGTCCACCTTTGGCAGCATGCTTGAGTTGTGCTGGAGAGGCACAAAGGAAGTAGATCTTGGAAACGGAAACACCAGGAAGTTTCTTAAAGATGGCGACAACGTCATCATATCCGGTGCGTTTGTTTTCTTTTTGTCGGTTAACTGTCGCGGTGTCTCAAAAAACTGAAGTCGTTTCCATTTCTTTCTGTTGCCAAGTACAAGCGCACACTAGTGGGCGAACTTGTTAATTATTAACACTGCGCTATTTGTCCAGATGTCTATCGTTGTTACTTTGAACACAGTTGAGCATCGTCTGTCGTTTTGAGCTGTGTAAGACCTGCCCGGTGATTGGTTGCATCTGATCTTGCCTGTCACGTGACACGAGGGCAAACAGACGTGACTCTTCGGTCTTGCGTAATGAGAGAAGTTTCAGCTTACTTGCTTCACGACCTTGTGTTTCGTGTTTCCGACCTCTGCTTTCGCGCTGAAGCCTCGTATCAGGTCTGCACACCATGCGACCCTCGGAGCTTTTCTAAACGGGAGAAAATGTTGCAAAAGCTATGACAAGTCGGGCGGGCGGGCCGCATCAGAATAAGATGCACCAAGTTCTAGCGCGATCTTCCAGACTGAACTTAGCAATGGAGAAAGGGTTTTAGCTGCTGGTGGATTGGGGATGCTCGAGAAATTGCAAAAAAATTGCCAGGACTGCTAAGGTCTTTGGGCGTCGCGGAATCCTGCCAATGATAACTAACACTGGTGAAAGCAGTGCAGTCTGCTTTCCCACCATGTACGATGACTTCATCTTTAGTGAAAATAGCGAAAAAATATTGTCTGCTTAATTAGTTGTCATCCATTGCGTAGCAACCAGTTCTTGGCGAATATTTTCAATTTTCAAATAAAGCAATTAAAATTGCAAGTGAGATTTTCTGGAAAGCGCTGCCACGTCACGCCAGCATCCACTGCTATGTTCTGACATTTTTAACCGTTTTCTTTACGCCAGGTTACTGCCAAGGAGATGGTTACCGGGTTGGGTTTGGCACTTGCGAAGGGAAGGTGCTCCCTGCCAACCCTTGCTCGTAGATCGCCCGGTGATTGGTTGGATCTGATCTTGACTTGTCACGTGACACGCCTTCGATTCAGCTTCGGTGCCAGCCCTTCGAACAACATGCCTATTCATTTTTGCCAACATGTTGACTATTGCCTTTCAAAACGTACTCGCTTATAACCTCCTGGTAACAATTACGCTTCTGCCGTCCATTAATAATTGATTATGACGTAGCTGTGACGTTTAATTTGGAGTGTCGTCAGAATCGCATGAACTGCTGTTACACACTTGCCTGATCAACGACTTTTACCTTCTCGAGTGTCTGATCGTCTTGCAACAATCGAAGCAAGACGCACACTGTCTCACCATTGTTTTGCCCTTTAATTCGTTTCATACTTTGGGCGAAAATAAACTTCGTAGCAAAGTTTCTGTTGTTATTATCAGTTTTAGTGGCGCTCTTAGGTTCGAAGTAGCAACAACCTGAAAGTTTGGTTTACGCAACAGCGCTCGCCCGGAATGAGGTCAAACTTTATTTGCTAAACTGTTTGAAGGCAAGTGGTATGTTCGCAAAAAGGGGGTTGGGATCGAGGACATACTTTATGTACATATTTGTTCAAGAAAGAGCACCATGCAAATGTGGAGTCTACATACTAATTGTAAACATGGAATAATGTGTTGGCGAACGACCATAACGCCATCGTGGCATTGTGCTGTGATTACGATGAAACAAAAGGCGCAATGTTATTCACCCTTAGTGTAAATGTACTGCAAATATATTGAAATTCTTCCACCCAACCTGATTGGTTGAAAACGCTTGCAGTTAATTTTGTTTATGGATCATTCACACATGAGGGGGGTTGATTTTTACTAAGAGGGGTTGCTAAGATGACTGCATAGTAGAATTGTCATATTTTGGCCGTGTTGTTTTTTGTTTGTGACCGAGTAACAACACAGCACAGTGGCTTCACACAGCTCAGTAAGGTTGACGTTTTGCTTTAAAGGTCTCGTCGGATCTCAAGTCCGAGGCCATTGAACAGCGCATTTGCAAAGGTCAACAAATGCGTACGTGATCACGGGGATTGCTTTGTGCTTACAGATGGGGAAGGGTGTTAAATAAAGGTGAAATAATCGCTTGTGTATTATGTGAACGCCGCTTGCAAGAGTATGATGGTTGCTTCAGGGTTAAAAGTTTCTTGACGTAGTGGAAACTAGAGGCATACAATCGCGAAACCTTTTGTTTCCTCCTCCAGTTCAAAACCGCGAATGTTTCAACGAGCAAAAAGTTTCAGAACTGAATGCGTCACGTCCTACTGAGTAAAACCGAGTGCGGAATGACATTTTACGCTTACACAGAAAACGGTTTTCTTTTGCATGTGTGGCACCTAATTACCAGTAATTTTGCATGGGAAGCGCTGACAGCGTGCACAACATTGTAGCAGCCCTGTGGTAACCAGCGTACGTTTGCCCGGGTGAAATTGTTTTCGTAGAGCTTCTGTGAGTGGGTTTTATCAGGCTTCGTTCGTTGGTTCTACTGACAGTGCAATGCGAATCACGCCCGCTGCGGCCTCATTGATACCCGTGCTGACAACCGGATTCCGGATATAAATCATGGATTCTGAAGCAACAGAATCCTTGACACAATTTCTTAAACTAACATTTTACAAGAGTTCTTAACATTTTATAGATTACTGAAAAGATCGCAATCGACACTAAACTAGTGTTTGCCAAGTGAATGCAATCCAGGCTGTGTTGTGGATGACAAATGGTCGTAACACCTTTATCCAGGCATGATAACGCACATAAACCGAAGAAATACTGAGTCTTCCACGCCGTGACAAGAGGTCAAGCAGTCTTGCAAGCATGGCGCTTCGAAAGTCAAAGTTACAATTGTTTGTAATGCTCTTGCTTAAGCTTACATATTGAAATTGGTCACCGCAACGGTTGGCATACAGGTGGGAAATCAACTGGACGCAAACTCAACAGACCTTAAGTTTCTACAGTTTGACCTATGACAAAAATGTTACGCTGCTCAAAATTGCATATTTGGTGCTTCGACTTGTACATCACTCGAACTCGGCAACAATAGAAAGCCTACTCAGCATATACTCTCCAACAAACATTTAGGTTGGTCCGCTCAGATTATGATACTCGACTTGCAGCAACTGGTGCTCATGAGCAGTTCGCAAGTAATTGTTTATAATGCCGACGAATTCAAGTATTTTTGCTATTCACAGACCTTAAGCACCACGACCTTCACAGCAACGCTGAAAGTTGCTGAGATAATTTAGATACCCTCAGTCTTGACTGTTTCCGCGTCACAATCACTTAATGCTTCAGCAGCGAGTGCTTCCTCCTGGTCGACCTTTAAGCACGCTCCTTACGTTTACTTTGCACACGGCCGGCACTAAATGCGTTTCAATCAGGGGCGGATCCACAGGGGGGGGGGGCGATCGCCCCCGAAAAACGACGAAAGTGAAATTATTCACCATAATTCTCTACAACTGGGAAAACAGCATTCATGATACAAGGCCATTTTGCCGTCAATTGTTTTGTCACAGCAGTTTTGTGAAGTATACTTCATCGCTCTTACAGTAGCGAACCCGTGATAAGACTTGATTACCAAATATTCCTGAAATCCGCCCCCCCCTAACCTTCCTGGTTAAACCCGGCCCTGTTTTTAATGGCGCCTCACTAACTGCCTATTTCTTTCGCACCTTCGTCATTCTCCATGTAAAGCCAACAATCTCAACATTTCGGTATTTTTTTCCAGTTGCATCGAGTCACAAACAACTGCTTTGTCAACGTAGTTGCAAATCACAGCATTCTGGAGATCGGTTACGCCAGTTTAGTTAATACAGCAGGCACGCCCAGGTCAAAGCTTGAAACGAGAATACACTGAACTCCTAAAAAAATATACGAAGAAATGTAACTGCGACATTAACGTTGTACATATAACTTTCGCTGTAATTTTCGCATAGTCGACAGCATGCATAATCCAACAGTGACTTAAATAATAATCAACGTTAAGACTTCAGGCCTAACGTTCCTTGACTTAAATAGTGCAAGTAGTGCCACAAAACTGGTCTTTAGATCAGATTCAAAAAACGAACAGCATAAAATACGCTCCATCTGAACAGCTGGTGACGGTTACAAGCCCTCACCCGGTTCCACAAACAGCTTCGTTTGAGGTATAATTACCGCGTTTATTCGCTCCATCGAAGACAACATGCAGTGGCAACAAGGAAGTAAACGGGACAAATGGGCGTAAGTTCGAGAAAAACAAAAATCACGTGTTGAAAAAAGAAGCACTGTGAGTGTAGTAACTTGGTACCGGTATTTGTATCGATCTGCAACGCATTTGTCTCGTAGTCATTGCTTTGAAAATAATGACGACTTACACAAGGGAATGCAAGCAAATTCAACCAAGCTAAGATCTCAAAAAAACGCTTTCAACAGACACAAGAACAGACTTTACAAAATGTTGCTGGAAATTAGATTGTATAGGTTCGCATTTTGTCACCATCACCACTTGCTTCAATAACTACCGGTGGATGTTAAGATGTTTGCTGTGCAAGGCCTTCACGCGAACGAACGAAACGGCAAACGAAGAAGTGAGCGAGACAGGGAGTATACGGTGCACAAGACAGAACTGCGATAGCTGTAAACTAAACACTGCGTACAAAATAAAATACAAGGAAGCTAAAATCCCAGAGGATGCACCTGACAAATGCCTTGCTTTTCGACCACAGCATCGGACAAAGCAGACATTTTGTTGAAGTCTTCAAGAGACGCTTTTTCCGAAACCTGTTGAAGGTATTGCTGCACTCTCGCCGCAGCGCCATTACACCAAACGTCGCACATCATCGCTTCTTCGTTTGCACTGGCAACGTTGTGATTCAACGAATTGGACGCTCTGCTTAGAACAGCGATCATGGCGAATATGTCGATCGTCGCGTTCGCCACGCGACTTTGCAAGAACTGCTTCTCCACGAACTTCTTTCCGTATTTGATCGCGAGGTCTTCGACCGTCATTCCGAAGTCTAGCATCGCTTTCGAGGCCAGTTTCGCCGAATGGAACAACTGTGGATGCGCGTACTGCTGCACGGGCGGTCCGGCAGCGACGTTCAGGCGCCTGCTGATTCGCTTGCTCACGTACGTCGAGCCAAAGCTGGCCAAAGTGCCCACGTTAGTGAATGGGGACTTCATGGCGTTCGACACGGGACCGAGAAACTTGCCCGCATACTGCATTCCGGTCAGCGCGACAAACAGCCGAAGGATATCGTTCGTGCCTTCGAAAATTCTAAAGATTCGAAGATCGCGCAAGACGCGCTCGGCCCCGCAGTCCTTCATATAGCCCATGCCTCCCAGGATCTGTATGCATTCGTCTGCGACGTACCACGCGGCTTCGGAAGCAAAAACTTTGCTGATCGCCGCTTCCAACTGAAAATCCGTGTAGCCGGCGTCCATGTTGGCGCAGATGACGTAAGCCATCGATTCCGTGACGTACTGGAGTATGGACATGCGGGCGATTTTCTCCTTGACTGAACCAAACGTGGCAAGTTTTGAGCCGAACTGGACTCGGTTCGACGCGTGATCCACTGCCTTTTCGATCATTCCTTTCATGTTACCAGACAGGGCGCCGGCCATCCCGAACCTGCCGTTGTTCAAAATTTGCATTGCTATCTTGAAGCCATCGCCTTCCTGTCCCAGCAAGTTCTCGACAGGAATTTTGACGTTGTCGAAGTGCACCTCGGCTGTGTTCGATGCTTTAATGCCCATTTTATTTTCTGGCGGCCCGGTCGTGACGCCACCAAACGCGCGCTCTACAACAAACGCTGAAATTTTGTCTTTGAGCGAACCATCCCCTTGCTTGACAGGCGTTTTTGCAAACACAGTAAAAACGTCAGCAATGCCACCGTTGCTTATCCATATTTTGCCTCCGTTCATGACGTAAAATTTACCACAATCGCTTTTCACTGCCTTTGTCTGAATGGAAGCCGCATCTGAGCCACTCGATGGTTCCGTCAAACAGTAAGCAGCGAATTTCTTGCCCACAGCCAACGTCGGCAGATATTTGGCTTTCTGCTCGTCATTGCCAAAAAGTAAAATCCCTTTGAAACCAATAGACTGGTGAGCGCCCAGAGCTATCCCGACACCTAAATCATAACGTCCTACCACCTCAACCAATCTTGCATATTGAGTGTTAGTTAAGCCAAGACCATTGTAATCCACAGGTACTTGCAAACCGAATGCTCCCATTTCTTTTAACCCATCTAACGTATGGTCTTCCACTTTTGCTAGGTCATCGTTTTTTGCAGCATCATTCACTTCCACCATAAACTTGTTCACAGGATCGACAAGAGACTGAACAAATTCTAATTCCTCATCATTTATCGCTTTTGGAAACGGAAATATCTGATCAGGTACAAGCTTTCCACGAAACAAATTCATAACAAATGATTTTGATTCAGATACATCAGTACTTTTTTCACGAAACAAACTTAAAGCAGATGAAGTCGCTGGCAGTACTTCACGTGCCACAAGAATGGGACTACGGACAGCACATTGAGATAAGGATTGATGCAGTATTTTCCACATTTTACATGCAAGTACTAGTACGCTCAAAGCAATTCAAGTACCTAGAAAAGTTTATACAAGCGGAGTTGCATTTCACCAACAAATTGGATGAATACAGTACATTTATGCAGATCACACAGCTAAGCATCACATGCATAGCCATACCAATTCTTTTAAGGTGGTCACATCCTTGAAGCATATACGTAAACCTAGGTCAAATCTGGTCAGATGTTTTTTCACACAACAGATTTGCCATGCTACTTCTAATCATTCATAACCTTGTTATACTTCTGCACTCAAATTATAAAACTTGTTTGCTTTCCAACAGAGCCAGGTGTAAACACAGTCAAACAAGATTTTGCTTGAAGTTCTATATCTTAACACCTCCACTACCTAGCATTTTGTACAAAACCAGGCCTTTGAAACCAAGCTGTTTTAGGCAGTTTTTGCTTGTTTTCTCAACACCTATCAAAACAACTAACGTACAATTTGAACAGATTGCAGAAAGCATTGATTGTTTTTGCTGACCACACCATTTCCAGCCACACATCTGGTGCCAAGCAGTTTTGGCATGTTTTTTACCGCTTAACAAAAGAAAAATGTAATTTGAACAAACAGATTGCAGAAAGCATTGTTGTTTTAATTGCACACATCCCTTATCCATGTGCTAGGTAGGTTTGGTGTTTTCTGCAAATACAATGTTACCAAATAACAATTAAAATAACTTTTATCAGAGTAGAAGTTCAAATGGCTTTAGGATACCAATAGCAAGTGTTTACCATTGACACTGAACAGGTTAGCATTTTGTCATTGATGTTAATTCTAGGAAAGGCTGGTGCCCTGTGTTTAAGAAGTTTCCACTTCAAATCAAGTGGCTTAAGAACAAAGGTGTTAAAAATAAATTTTCCTGCAATGGTTTGCATGACAAGTCAAATGATTTATAATTGCACAAAGCTGTGAATGCTTATTTTTAACCAATCATTCAGATAAACATATCAAGTTTCACCATGTCAAAAGTAATAAGACACTAATTCAGATTGAATGGATAAACACACCGAAGTGCTCAGACAAAAGTTCCTTGTGCTTCTAAAGCCACATTTATCATTCTAAAATTCATAATCAATATAAAAACTCGCATATCAAAAATATCAAAAGGCAAAAAAGATTGAATTATTCATAGAATCAAAAAAGCAGAACAGATACAGCTGCATATGAGAAGAGAAGCATAAGCCCATGTTTATAGTTGGAATTCAGGTAAAACAGGCCTTACTGCCAGCAACACACCAGTTACTTATTAATCAAATTTGATTCATAGTTTGTCAGGCACCGTGACTGTGATCAAGTTCCACTGTTCATAATCGGTTACAAGGTTGCCACTTCACACCTCTGTTGCCAGTGTATGAAATATTCATACTTTGAAATCACACATTATCTACTATTTTCACATCACTTTGCAATTCCATTACTTGCCACATGATTGAGCTAGGGAGCTGTTGAAAATCTCAAGATGCGGCACGTCTTTTAGTTTGCATTAAAACAATTGGAAAATTTTGTATTTCTTTTTTTGTAGGTGACCTCATAAGTGGGATAGGTTTTACGCCATTTTGCCCATGGCACCAACCGCTAGAGGAAATTTTTTGACTCCAGCTTTTATTGGAAACTAGGCTAAAATCTGAGTCTTTTGAGACTTTGATTGGCTTTCCAGCAGTTCTGGTTCTAAACTTAAGATTTAAAAACAACAAAAATTGATAATTAATTAGAGGATTACATAATTAATTTGTTGTTTTCTGGCCATAACTTTTGAACCAGAAATGCTAGAACACTGCTGCGATCAGAAATCCCGAGCGTCATGTTCGCAAATCTTCGCACTGTGGTAGCAAGCAACAATAGAGTTCACATGCCATGATCACTCTATTATTGCTTGTTCGCGCCACATATATGTATGGTGTTGTTCTTCACGCCCATCCCGTTCGTGGTGAATCACACATTCAACGCAACGCCACCAGAGAGGTTGCAACAACATCCCCTC
>Ga0210059_1001804_pt1 | contig 32734 bp, 22 predicted proteins | sample Ectturendosymbi2_FD_188042 | JGI IMG/M metagenome (GOLD analysis project Ga0210059, IMG submission 188042) | Ecteinascidia turbinata endosymbiont from Florida, USA - Sample 2 (SPAdes) (version 2) | ecosystem: Host-associated > Tunicates > Ascidians > Unclassified | place: Key West, Florida... | reverse complement strand
TGATTTTACCATAATATGTTTTTTTTTGAGTTTTTTTTGGTTTATATTGTCGTTTTTGTTTTGGCTTTTTTTTCGCCCAATCGCAAAAGTGACGGCTGGGCGAACTGACGGCTAGCTTTACTCTGGTTAGTATGAGTAATTCACTAGTAATTACTGCAAAATCACACTTTTTGTGTTTAGGATTTTCCGCAATAGCTTTCACCAAATCGTTGAAGTAATGGTTCTTATCGCGCTTGTGTCGCCACATCCATTCATCCAAATAGGATGGCAGAAAATTGTGCCGAGCTCCATTCATGGCTTTTAGTTTTCTCTTCGCATCCCTCCAAAGGCTCTTGATTTGTATGGACACCGTCAGCCTTGGCGTACTCAGCAGAATGATTAACTGTTTCGTGCGTGTAGCCTTGACTGACCTGCCAATGATACAAAAACAACAATGGTAAGACCGTTGATGATGAAAGATAACTTAAGCACTTGTTTGTTCGACAGAAATGAAGTACTTCAAAGCAATTTGCATATTTGCACCCTACCTCGTTATATAACTATAAGTGCATAGTGCGCAGCACTATGTTGAAAACAATGTCAATACCATGACATGAGCAGCTTTCTCGAGGCACTTAAAAGACTTATGTCTTTCAAATAAGGAATGAAGGTAAAATACTTACTGGACAAACCTTGGCAAGATGCATGTTGATCCGACCATATTTCTGTTTGTTGCAAGATGTTATTCAAAATGATCGGCCACAGCGTGGCTTTGGAGTGATCCAACACAAACGAAGAAAGCACTCTTTGTAATGCAACAGTATCAAATGTTTGTGTTTCATCTACCACCGAAACCGCGTCAATTTTACTGAAGATCCTTTGCATTTCATCAATGTTTTTCTTACACTAGACTCGATTTCAGTAATATTTGAAAGTCTGGTCTCATTGCGGGCTCACTACTAGTACTATACAAGAGATGTTGTATACTTCACAACATTTACACTGGTATGACAAAACGATCGACGGCAAAATGGTCGATTGCCACATTCGCCCCCCCCTTGGATTTATCCCTGAACAAAAAGCTCAAGTTACACTACTTAAGTCCCAAAGGAATTTAAAATTTTTCAAAGACAGGTATTGTCAAAAGCATTCAATCATTCTTCCAATGTCAGAATGAGAACGAATGCTTTTTGTAAAGAGGCAATTGCAGACCACAAAGTAGAAGAATACAAAAATATATTTTAAGGCTACTGGAAGAATTCCAAGCCAGATTTGAGAATTCCAAGAGTTAAAAGCATGATATGCGTTCCTTGAACCAATGCTCTCTCTAAACGGGCGGATTAAGGGGTGGAGATTGCCCATCCTAAAATGTAAGAAAGTAACTTTATTCACCATGGTTTTGCATAATTCGAAAAATAACACATCAAAACTAATTCCGAATAAGACTTTTGTCGTGTTCGAATTGTCTTATTGTTCGCAATATATGGTCATTCTGTCATCCATTGTTTTGTCACAGCTGTGTAGTAGAACACACATCATCTCTTAACGAAGCCGTAATGAAACTGACTACCACTGAAATATCCCACCCTAGTGTTACTAGCCAGACCCGCCCCTGCCTCTTAAGTGTGTAACTGCACGGTACCACCAGACAACTTGCGCAGTGAAATCTCATTCTCGTGCACTTTCAACTTTCTACCACATTGGAAAAACATGAAAACAAGGAGAAGCTCTTTGAATTAAATATATGTTTTGTTCGTATTTTGATAAGATTTTGTGCTTATTCTAATTATTCACAAAGTTTGGAATTAATCTAGAACTCTGCTAACTCAGTCTTAAAATATCCATTCTTACTAAAACAAACATTCTTTCAGTGTTAAATTTTCTTATAGGGCAAACGCTGTATGTAAATGTTGCCGTAACACTGGACATTTTTGTGTACATCCATTTGCGTTGCATCGCCAACAAACTGAAAAAGATGAGCAAAATTTTGACTTTGTCCCCCTCTGGAAAAATGTTTGCGGACGCCCATGGCCTAGCACCTAGCGCTTTTGGGTGTCCCGCACAACTCTTTCCTATGACGACTCAATGTTAAAATAAAAACTTGCGAAACTGCTTAGAGGCATACCTTTACAATTTACCTTGAAATGGGCGGAAATGCAAATGTCTACTTGAGACTTTTATCAGTACAGTAACAACACAACAACACAGTGCATCTGGACGTGAGAGAGATTCAGGCCATCTGTATCAAAGCAGTTACAAAAAAAAATGAAAAAGAAACAACATAACTTAATTGATATTCAATTTTCCACTGACAACAGCTCCCAGCAACGCAAGACCGCCAGACACAACAAAACTCTGATGAAAAAAATATTGTCAGTATTGGATCATACGTTTGGTTGTTTTTGCTAGATTTCCTGCAAACAGAGATGGCTTGTTGAAACTATATCATGTTAGTTAGATCAGCTAAAATAGTGTCTTGTGAGCTTTACTGGGACAAACGTGTCTATGTTGGGCTTACTTCATATGGTTAACTAAGAGTGTTGCGAAAATACTTTGCTGCTGTGCAAAACTTGTCTTCATGTTGTTTACCATCGGCCTATGGCGTAGAGGATTAAAACACTATTTTGTATTGCTTGGAAAATGACAACTTCAAAACGGCATGAATGAACCTGTGTCCACTGAAGGGATTGTGCTTGTTGGTTCATAAAATATGTGGTTACTATTACTACAAAAAAAGAGTTTACGTACAGGTAATCAGATTGACAGCTAGACGATATTTTTGAGGGCGGCAGCACGGTTCTGCATAAAAATGTATATATCCGAAAAACAAACCTGTTAAAACGCTAGAAATCATAAATTCCAAGAAAAGATCGCATTGCCATTTGTTCTTTACAAGAATGTAGGAAAGATGTTAATTTATGTTGAAGATCTAAGGCAATTGTAGAACCAAAATTGGCACAACAAAAGATAGATTTTTGAGGGGGACTACAAATAAGAGGGGCATACTTTCACGCTTTTCAAACAAACGGCGAAATAGGTCACACTTGCGTGGGGCACTAAAGAACTATGATGGCCTAAGGCCCCGTGCTCCCTAAATCCATCCCTGTGTATACATAATGGATTGAGTGTTTGCCAAACCAAGTAGGCTAAGAGACCACGTTTCTTGCATTGGAATGCCTAGTCTACTTAATATTCAATCGTCCAGTAGTGAGCTAACAATATTATTACTCCAAAAGTCACGACAAACCCATTACGATTTTAGAATTGCAACTAAACTTGCAACAACAAATCAAAATCTGTTGCTACAATTTTAATAAAATATTGATAACGAGAAAAAAAACTGTGCTGTAAGAAAATGTTGACCTAACGATAAATTTTGACCTAATGATAAATTTTGACTTTTTTTGACCTAATAACTTTGGAGTGTCTCACGGTATCAACGTGAAGTTTGGTTTGTGGACGTTTCCTAACCTTTTAAAAAAGCAGAAAAATTTTGACTTCATTGACTTTTGGTTGCCCTAGTGATCATCTCTGGTAACAGCTCCCGAATGCTCCCCCAGGTCTGTAGGCCTGGGCAGAACCGTTGCCAGAAAATCTTCCATTGGGGCCTTCATGTTTGTGCAGGAGGACTAGAAATTCTGAAAATTTATATTTAATTCACAACATGAACAGTATTTGCAGATTGTGCAAATTAATTATAAATATTTTTTTGCAAATACCCATAATAGGCTCGTACAGTAAACCTTGGTTATTCCAGATCTTTGCCAAAACTAGATAAAACTGGTGGTATGAATGATTTTTAACATTTTTCTTTATAAAAATCTAGTTTTTCTGGATTTTTTAAACCGGATCTTTGCCAATACCGGATAATATCCGCTCTTTTCACATCTCATAATCAGGATATTTTTGCACTTCAACACCTTGTGTTCTCAAGCGCATTGACTGGTCTCTAGGAAAGATTTGGCAGCTTTCAGACGCAACACAAGAGTGCTCATGATCAACAACGAGCTTATAGAATTATGATAACAACTGCTGCAACTGTGCACAACATTTGATTAATTGCAGAGGTGATTATTACGTCGCACACAGGCATGGCATATTACGTTGTACGTAACACTCGCTTAAGGCACACGTGAAAGATCGCACAAACTCCTGAGGCCATTAAGTAAAATTAAAGAAAAACAGGTTTCTTGGACTGCAGGGTCTCTGAACTGATCATCCATTTTTTAAGGATGACCTTTTGTTTGCAGAAAAAAAAATTAGTATGTAGCTCAGGGATACCAATGGACAAAAAGCTGCACAGTTCACCCCGTAGTATGTAATTACAAGAACCGTAGGAATGAATTAATGTGGTGATTTGTAGCTGTTAGAAACACGCTGAACCTTTACGTAGTTTTCCAAATTGTGTTTAACCCCATTTTTGCCTAAGTAACAAAGTGAAAGTAGGTTACATGTTTCAGGTGGCCTTTATTTATTGAACCCCTGAAACCGCTACATTAAACTCTAGGGGTTCGATCAAACCCGGGTTTAGAACCACTAAATTAATGGTAGCAAGCCTTTGCTTTCTTTCTTAAGAACTACAACATGATTCTGTAATGATTTATTTCAGGGGTGGCCAATTAATTTAGCTTGGGGACCACCTTGAGTAGGATGCGTTTAGCAGTGGGCCGTACCGTCTAATTTGATTGCAAAATATTTAAATTAAACAAAAACAATGGTATATCTAAAAGGTTTTCTTATAATTAGGGCAACCAAAAGTCAATAACGTCAAAATTTTTCTGCTTTTTGTAAGTATATGAAATGTCCACAAACCAAATTTCACACTAATACCATGAGCCACTCCAAAGTTATTAGGTAAAAAAAGTCAATTTATCAATAGGTCAAAATTTATCATAAGGTCAAAATTTTCTTCCAGCAGAAAATTTTTCTCAATATATTATTAAAGTTCAACAAAAGATTTTGATATGTTTTTGCAAGTTTAGTTGTAATTCTAAAATAATAATTGTTGTGGCTTCTGATGTAATAATGCTTAGCCCACTACTGGACAATTGAATATGAAGTAGACTAGGTATGTCAATGCAAGAAATGTGTTCTTACAGTACTTGGTTTAGCAAATGCTCAATCCATTATGCATATTTTAGTGTTTTAACTTCATGATATATTCTCACACTTGACTCTACTGTAGTGTTTATGTACATATCAACATATCATGCCTAAGGTTAAACAACCAAACTCTTTAAAAGTTTGAAGTATATTGCATAAATATGCTTCTGAGATTACCTCAACACCTGAGGGTGAAGTGTTTTGCAAATTCTTATGACTGCTTAGTGCAAAGTGACAAAAAGGTTCAAATATTGATTTATAATGTCTGATAACTAGGCCAGGGCAACTAATTTTTTGACGTAAAAACTTAAAAGTTTGACAACAATTTTTTGTGTTTTCAATTGAAATGCAGAATAAAAAGCATATTTATATACAGTATTACAAAACAAACTGATAAGTTTGTAAGCATATTTAAATACAGTATGAGAAAGCAAACCAATAGTTCATTTCTTTTAAAATGAAACAAAAAGTAGTTTATCTACAAAATCTGGTATAGCATGTTTCAAAAATGTATGGCTACTTTCTGTTTCATTAAACGAACCTTGTTATTGGTTTGCACTGCGGTGATGTGCTTCCACCATAAAACCTTTTGTCACTTTTCACTAGTAGTCATAATTCACCCTTAGGTGTTGAGGTAATGTCAGAAGCATATTCATGCAGTATACTTTGAACTTTTAAAGAATTTGGTTGTTCAACATTAAGCATGATATGCTGATACAAACACGAGCATGGTGAAGAAAATGTACAGATGAAAGCACATGCCTATGTATACAGGTGAGTGGATCGAAATTGATTGAAGGAATTTGGTGTGGTTAAGAATATGTTTGAACAAAATATAGAAATGAAAAAGCAAAAAAAAGTAACAAAAACTACTTGATGTGCAAAAGAAAAACAAGCAAAACAGAAAAAAACTGGAGTACACCTTCATGTCAAAAAGAATGGGATGTGCACAGGAAAGATAAAAGTAAATATACATAAAAATAAACAGAATTACTATGTGTTATAGTATTTTGTCATGTATAAGTGAAATGCTGTTGGAGTTTATAATTGTGTACCTTTTTTATGTAGGAGGTGTTTCTTAAGTTTCTATCTCAAGGTGAAAGTGGTTGAAGACCTAATATTGTCTGGTGTTGAAGACCATGCTTTTGGGCCAACAAATGTAAGGGAACATTTTCCTGAGGAAGGGTTAGCTCTAGGTAGAAACAGGTCAACCTGTTTGATAGTCTTGTGGAGTGGGAATTAATTGAGCTTATTGGAATAAAATGGTAATCAAATTGGTTTGGAAGCAGTTTGTTGTAATCAGAGTGCTTGAATTTACCTACTGATAAGATATATAGTTTGGGAAAGCATAAGATGTTTAAGTGTTGGAAAGGTTCTTCTAGATATGCTGTGTTAGTTGGTCCTTTTAGTTTTATTTATTTTGGAGTTTAATGAGAGGCTGAATGGTTGCGTTTGAAGCATGACCCCAATTGAAGATGGAGTACAGTTAAGGTAGGGGTGGATCAATGAGTTACAGACAACTTTCAATACAGATTGTGTTGTATAATGTTTAAGTTTGGACAGAACTCCACAAGCTCTTGATAGTTGAGTTTTTACCTTTGTATATGAGTTTTACAGCTTAATTTATTGTCAAAAAGAACACCTAGGTATTTCAGGTCATCTTTTGGGGAAATGCTATGGTTATTTGTAATAACTTTAAATGAAGTAGGATTGTTTTCGAGAATTTAATAGCATAAAATTACTCATATTGTAGCTAAGAGAAAACTTGTTGGCTCTCAACCAGTGGTCAGTTTCACACAGTTCCACATTAACATTTGTCTGAAGAACATCAAAACAAGAGTTTGACATATGAAAATTAATATCTTCATAAAATAAAGTAGTATGAAAAGAGGAAGCTTTCATGATATTGTTAATGTAAATCAGGAAAGGCAAAGGTGAAATAACACTACCCTGAAGGACTCTGCGAGATAGCCTTTTGTAAGAAGATTTAAATGTCCTTATTTTAGTACACTGCATTCTACTATGCAAAAAAATTGAGAATAGTTAGTTCGCAGGTTTTTTTAAAGGTGATTCAGTGACCCAATTCGTGTCCCTAGAATTGAAAATCGGTTCCCTAGAATCAGAGAAATTGGGTCCCTACAGGTCCATACAAGGTACCTAACATTTTCCTCAAAGTAACCCTGGTCATGATAAATACTTCTAATACCATAGTGATTAAGTTTATTAAATAAAATCTCATGGTCACAGTCTCAGTCAAATACTTTTGATAGGTCTAGAAATAAGGAACATGTTATTAATTTATAGTCAAAGTTTTTAAGCAGTTCATCATAAATAGTTGTAATGGCTAGTTCTATTGAGTGATTTTCTCTAAAAGTAAAACTGTATTGTCTTTTATCAATTAGATCATTCTCTGTCAAATAAGAGTATACTCTGTGATAAAGAACTTCTTCAAATAACTTTGACAGTACTGGAAAAACAGAGATTAGTCTAGTCATGTTGCCACAGGGTGGGGGAGGGTTTGGTGAGCTTAGCCCTCCCAAAAAAGCTCCAAGCCCTCTAAAATCGAAACATAAAACACTATAAATCAGTAGAGATTTTGTCAATTTTTAGAATGTCAAGCCCCCCCACAGAAATGCAAAGCCCCCTATTGAAGACGACGGTTCTGAGTTGGTGTATAATCAGATGAGGAACTTGGGTTATGAACTTTAGGAATTGGAGTGATGTGAGCAATTTACCAAGAGACTGGGAAATCACCAATAGTCATGCATTTCTTGAAAAAATTAAAATTGGACAACCATTCTGGCACAATGCAAACAGCTATTTTTAAAAATTTGGTTGGAATGTCATTGGGAGAGCTATTAAATTTCATTTTAATGTTTTTGATGGGAAGTTGGATTTCATATGCATCAGTAGGAGCAAGAAATAATGCATTTCTTTGAATTTATATGTTTAAGAAAATGTCTGTAGGTCGTAGGTGATGGCTTTATTTTTGCAAAACGGGATTTCCCAACTTCTAAAAAGAAATTGTTGAATTGTTCGCATTGTTTTTGACATTTAGAGTCTTCAAAAAGCTTCCTATTTTGTTGAGATATGTTTTTGATTGATGTTATTTAATTGATAGTTTCCATGTTTTTTTTACATCATGATTGCATTTTTGAAAACAAGCTGGAATTCATTGTTGCTTTGATTGCATTTTAAATCTTCTGAAACATATGTAGTATAGCTACAGCCAGTGGCATGCCGTAAAGATTAGGTTGAAAATGTCAAACAAAAGTCTCTCAAAATTACCTAGCACCAAAGCTAAACCTTAAGAAACCTGCTTACTACCAAAAGCTGCCATTGTACTGTCTCAAGTACAAAATAATTATGAAAACTGCACAAGGATTTTATTTCATCATAATATCCACTCTTTCAATCACAAAGCACATGTGATTGTCCAGGAATTTACCAAATTCAATATGAACGCAAATCATTTTGAGTTATTTAAAGCTAATTCATACAAACTCAGGTTGTTTCACACACAAATATAGTTGTTTTACACACCAGTACTAGTTTGTGGATTGGTGGATGAGTACCACTGGTTTCAAGTACGCTTCCTTCCCAACGACTAATTCTTTTAAGCATGCCTGGTTTTCAATTAAAAAGTGGAAAAATTATGTTCTACTCGTCATTTTTTTGATGATTTACCCCTTACTATCAAAGACTACTTGTTGAATTATTTAGCTCATACAAGTTTTTGTGGTAGCATAGTAGGTGTACTATAGTGTAAGATTGAATTAACTGTGTTGGAAGAGTATGCCTCGAATTACAATCAAAGGTGGAGTTTGGAGAAACACAGAAGTGAGTTCTTTCTGGTGATTAACATTGCTTATTAATTTTCTTGTATTTACTACTACCCTAAATAGACACCCTGATTAACTAATTTTTTTCAAGAAAAATGTAGAAACACGAGTATTTAGACTCTTACTTGAGAGACTGATATAGACTTAATCAGTAATACTGATTGGTATCGATGGTTTTTCCAGATATGATGGAAAACTACCCTCTATAACAGTGATTATGATGAAACTTAGTACCATCACCCCAAAGGGACATATTACCAACATGACTTCGCACAAAAAATCATTCCCAGATTTTAAATAGAAACTTAATTTCAACGTGCATGTCTGATGTTCTGCATGAGACTCATAAATTGTTTGGTGGTGTTGTTTGAAAACAGGAAATATTGCACCATCTTACATGATTGAAAAAATAATGAAAAATGAAATTTCACTACCAGATTGTTGTGTAGCGCTTGAAATGAAGTCTTCCAAATTGTGATTCAATGAGCTACACCATTGCCCTGTGGAGATGGACTTTGATCTCAAAGTAGAAAGACCGATTTTTAATCAGTTGAAAAAGAAATGGATGCTGAAGAAAACTTGTGAATTAATTGTCATAGCTAAGCAGCTTTTGTTTTGATTTTGTCACAAGTTTTTAACTTGCTTTAAATGTGCTGTGGCAAGCGGAGAATATAATGCAAACACTGTAGTTAGCAAACTGTCTTGTTCTATGGTGCTATGAGATCATTCTTGCGACTGTTCAACTATTTTTCATTTTATGAAGGATGAAATTCTGAAGGCAGCTGTTATGAAATATGGCTTAAATCAGTGGTCACGTATAGCTTCTTTGTTGCACCGGAAGTCTGCAAAGCAGTGTAAGGTATTTGTTTGGAATCTATACTTTGACATGTATTTAAATTGTTAATTTCAATAAAGTTCGTGCATAATTATAACGTTTTGTTTGAAATGTTTGAGATGTGGTTGTGTGGTGTAATTTCATACACTGGACATGCAGTTTTTAAAATTTGAAAGTCTGTTGTTGTTATATTTGGAGGAACTTGAACTCACTACAGGTATCTGAAAAATCTTTTGCACTTAGTAATTAGAAAGTTACAACATTTTGATGCCAGAACAATAGGCCATTTTATGACTTAGCCGCTTTTTTCCATGAGTAGTGATGAGGTTTGGAAACACATTTCAGATTTTCTAAGTCTGTTGTTTTTTCTGAGTATATGTATAGATTCACTATATATTTTATAATCATGTCTATGCAGAGACAAGCCATTTTAAGGTTTGCCATTATCTGAAGTTGCCTATACCAGGCATGCGCAAATTGTAGGCTGGGTGCATGTGACCCTTTAAGGCGTTCTTTCTTTGTGGCCTGTGGAAGCCTGCACAGATGAAGATATCAGTTGTTTGTTTTCATTAACCAATTAGTCTATATGTCATATTATCGTGAAATGCCCTGCACTCAATTTTGAAAGGTGTGACCCTTCGACTTACCATGGCCTATTGATGTTGCCCTTTAAGCTGGCCCACCACTACCCTGTGGATGAACGGACCTAATCCCTGAAATGAGGATTTCCATTGCTGCAATTTTATCTGCCTGTATGAAAAACTTGTTTCATTCTAAACCAAATTTGTTTGTGACTCCTACTGATTGCTTTTTTAGTCATTCTAAATTGCTGTGAAGTAAATGTTGAATACTGTGTCTATGATAGGCACTGCAAGACTAAATTCTTCTCAATTCATACAGTGATACACAATTTCAGCAGAAACAATAGTATGCACATGTTTGTCTGGGCTTAATAATACCTCTTTTTTATAGTTTTGATTTCACAGCAATCTAATAATTAACAATGTTGTTTTTGCACTATAAGCAAGTATTCATAAATCTGTATCTCTTGGCACGGTGATTCTTGAGATGAGCTTGTACTACAGACAAGTTTGGTTTGCATATTGAATTTGCCAACTCCTTTATACAATTAACCAGAATATGCAATGTTATAACCTGGAATTGATATAAACAGTACAGTCAATACATGTTGCTAGCAGAAATGCTTTTTTGCAATTGCCAAAATGAAATAATGTTGTTATGCCTCATCTGCCCACAAAATGATTGAATAATTTTGACTCTGGCATTACATTTTTCGATTTTTGGCTGGTTCTGTTTAGAATAAGGCAATGGCTACAGGTCTGCCTCTGGACCTTCATATTTGAAAAGTTATTAATCTGCCACCTGCAACGTGACAGTAATGCACGATGAACGTGCAGTAGACTGCACTAGGCTTGGTAGAACATATATAACCTAACCTCTAAACCTAACTCCTCAGCATTTCATTTGAATCACGTCATGCGCGGCAGACGGTAGCCACTTCCTCAGAATAAAGAATGTTAATTTGGAACATCCCTAGCAACATAAGAGATACAATGTTTTTTGGTACCACAGCAAAAGAAAATGTACTTGACTATAAATAAGATGGCTTAGCTCTGCTGAAAGCCAGTCTTGCTTGTGAGCAAGCTTGTCACATCACTCAGTGTCAACATTTTTTTCTGAAGAGTTTTGTAGTACCTCAAACAGCAACACCCCTTACCATCAAGGAGCAAGTATGCGCATTAATTCATAAAAAATAATGGCTAGTGGTTGTCTTGCCACTGAGCAACTGTGAACAGCTTGATGTGAAAAAGCATGTGTTTTCAATATACCATATTTATTCAATTGTAAGCCGCACTTGAATAGCCTCTGAGATACATTCGCATACTAGTATGTTTCACATTTAATTGGCAATCCTGGCAATGGTGGATACACCACTACAACTGTCTTCTGTTCATCATAATCCCTCCTGTGACAGATGTGCACGTGATGCTGAAGAGACTAGAATGCGAAAATAGTTTGATTAAGAAAAACTGAGTGTCATCTATACCTTGTGATAAGGTAAAGAAATAAAAAATCTAAGCCACTCTTGATTATAAGCCACATGCAGTGATGAAAAAAAATTTCATAAGCTGCGCCTTACAATCAAATAAATACGGTATGCACTTTCTATCTACTATTCCACTATATATATATATATATTTACATTTTCTACATACTGTTATGCACATATATGCTGTACTGTATGCTATAAAGCCATCATGTGATGCAGCAGAATGTAAATATGATTTGGAGAACTTTTGAAACTTACTGAAAGAGCATTGCAAAAAGTGCTGATGATAAGAAAATAAGCCATTCTGGTAACTGAGATAATTTGTTTTTATGGTGGTCATGCAGGATTTATTAAAAAAAACTTTCTGGCCTTCTCTTTTAGAATTATTGTTGTACAGTACAGCTGTGTATTTGTCTTGGTAAATTTCTACTGATCATGTATTGGATCCATGTCTAGTCTAATTACTAACATCAAAACTTGCAATTAGATATTGGCTTCAAGTTCAAACATTCATCCCTTCTTTTTATTGTCCCAGTGTGTTTAGGTACTTTTCAAAACAAAGATAAACCATTGTCTACTGCAAATGTTATTGCATCCTTGTTGCAAGGGTTAACTACTTTCCTTTATATGATTTTCTGTCTTCATTGACCAACGTGTGTGCATAATTTGTGAGTGTGATGCTGTTTCATTCCATTTGGCATCCTTACAAGGATGGTGAGTTTTAACTAAAACAAAATTTCTTTTTTACTGCTTTCATTCAAGGCAAGATGGTATGAATGGTTAGATCCAAGTATTAAAAAAACTGAGTGGTCTCGGGAAGAAGAGGAGAAGCTTTTGCATCTTGCCAAGTTAATGCCTACTCAATGGAGGACCATCGCACCAATTGTCGGTCGAACAGCAGCTCAGTGCCTTGAGCATTATGAATATTTACTGTAAGCAACTCTATGTCGTTAAGGAGCAGTGCAATGCTTTCTATGAAGACACCTTATTAAATCAAATAACATTAAATGGGTTCGTGTTCTTTATTTTCAGCAAAAGTTGTTTGTGCTGGTGGAAAATCCTCAAAGTATTTTTGTACTATGTAAATGGTGTGGTGATACTCTCATAAAAATCTTGCCAGCATAGTGCGATGCAAAAGAAATATGAAAAACCTGTGTAGAAATGCTTTTTCCTGCATGCACTGGTTTATCTTCTGACATTTTGAATGTTTTACTACTTTGCACAAGCTGTAATTCAATGATAACAAAATGTGGTAACAATACAAAGCGGTGCATTTGGTGGAAGTCACAACTTGCATGCGTATTGAGTTAAAAAGTATCCAAACAACGTACTCCGTGCTTTAACAAATGTGTTGTTCAAAAGGTGTCCAGTGTCCAGCTACTTTTTAAGTGACCCTTTCCTGTAAAAATTCTGTTTTTTCTTCATGTTACTAATGCAGTGAAGCCAGCTTGTTTATAGGAAACTGGCCAATATATCATTAGTTTTGTATATCTCAAAATAGAAAGGCTTTATCAAGACTTCATGACCTAATTTGAATGATGTGGTTCCAAAATTTACATCCTCTGTTCAAAGCAACCATTATTTAAGCACATGCTCAACCGTGCCATGTATGATCAACAAGCCTTGCATTATGTGGTGTTTGGCTAATGGGGGGAACTTAAATTTGAACATCCTCATCAAATGTGTAGCATCCATCAAAAAAATCGTCAAGTTCCGCAGAGTTGCATTTCTGTGATGTATATTGCCACTCAAGTAAAAAAAAACTTGAAACGTCAATCCAGGGTGTATCTGTAATGTTTTTAAGATAGTCAGGGTTTTTTTGTATTGGAAGTAATGTGAAAAATGAACATCAGAAGATGCATTCTGAAAGAAAAACTGGGAGGTATTGCTGCCTGCTTCTCTATCCTGTTTGCCACTTATATTAACCATGCTAAAAAAACGTTCATGTTATTGCACTAGCGACAAAGCAGCTCACGCAGAAGATGGCGATGACGGTGGTGATGATCCTCGGAAACTTAAACCAGGTGAAATTGATCCTGCTCCAGAAACAAAACCAGCACGCCCTGATCCTATAGACATGGATGAAGATGAAATAGAGATGCTAAGTGAAGCTCGTGCCAGACTGGCTAACACGCAAGGAAAGAAAGCCAAAAGGAAAGCCAGAGAAAAGCAGCTGGAGGAAGCCAGGTGCGCGCTTTTGCTTCACTTTCGAAAATCGTGTTGTAGTTCGTCAAAATATCTCATCAACGACTGCGTTGAACCATTTACAATCGGTTCAAATCTTCTGCAGCATTAGCACCCAAATTTTCAAAACTATGCAAGTTTTAAAACAAAGCTTTTTTGCAAGATTAGAGAAGAATAAGTTTCAAGTTCATATCTACTCGTATTGATGATGGTAGCAGTGGTTACCGAAGCGTCTACGATGTGTCTTTGGCTTCATTTACTTTGGCTGGTACTTTTATCATTAGGTTGTTCAAACTTCTGTCTTTCGTGTACCAAAGTTTGAAGTTTTGCACGGCGTTGACTTTAGTAAAACGCCCCGCAGATAAGTCTGATGCTTATCTACGGGTAGATAAGTCGGAAGTTGACAAAAGGGATCTAATAGGCTCTCAGGTTTTACATACAGACTGTGTACTACTGTATTTGATAAGAGCTACGCATCGGATACTTCCAACAAATGAAATGATCCAACTGGACTTCTGAGATGTGATCTTTCACCATTTGTTATTGATGACAACCTTGCTTGCAACACTCACTAAGTTTCTGCACAAATTCAGGTCGTTGATAGTGTAGTTTGATATTTATTTTAAAGACGCCTAGCATCACTTCAGAAGCGCAGAGAATTAAAAGCTGCTGGAATCGAGGTTCGTAAAAAAAGGAGGAAGAGGGGTAGAATCAACTATAACGCTGAAGTACCATTCGAAAAAAAACCAGCTCTTGGGTTTTACGACACGAGTGAAGAAACATTTGATCCTCTTGATCCCAACTTCAAACGTCTGAGGCAAGATCACTTGGACAAAGAACTTGCCAGGTAATTGTTCCCTGCTCGTTACGGATGCTTTTTTATAGAGATACTGTAGACCGATATTTGGCTTCTACCGATATATCGGTATCGGCCAAAATGGCCGATATTATCGGCCTATATCGCCCTCAGCAGGTGTTGACGAAACGCTGTTATAATCCTCACGCATGCAGACAACTTGCGCAAGAAAGCACAACGAACCAGTCCAGACAGTTATCTTGCAGCAACGCTAGCAGGTTCGTTTTCGTAAACAAGCAGACAAGATGAACCATGGAGCACACGTCGACCGTCGCAGCCAAAACAAAAGCGTCATCCTTCATCATGAATAAGATTAATTAAAAATCATAGCGAAATATTGAAATTGCTGCAATTTGAAGAATTTTAGCTCATAAATCCTGATTTTTGAAGTTCTTCAAAAAAAGCAGAAAACAAGATTTAAAAATTTTGGAAATATCGGCTATCGGTCCGTAATTGGCCGATATATCGGCATCGGCTCCAAAAAACCATATCGATCGATCTCTGCTTTTTTACATCACTAATTCATCTACAGTGTTCATCTTGTACCACTGTTTCTCTAAGATTTTCTGTTGTTACCCTGTTTAAGCGTTTTTGAAATGAAATTAAATGCTGTTGTGCACTTAGCCATGTTTCTCGGCTTCAAATTACCGCTACGTCAGTTTAAAATTTTTACGTTTTCTAGAAGGTGTTGTTGGATTTTGCACAATTTTTTACCAATTGCCTCAGCTTTAGGTAGTAGTTACAAAAACTGTAACTTACTGCTTGATCAGGTCGTACGCATTTCTGTATAGCCAGTAACTTTGTGTTTATGCGAGTGTTTCTACCACTTCAGTGAGTATGATTGACTGTAGTCAGCATTAAAAACTATGTTGAACGATAAGGTCATTTTTTCTGACCTTCTACCTACATATAATATTTTTTCATATAATGTAAAAATGTGCCGTAGGAAATACTGCACGGTGTAAAAGAATGAAAAACGTGGTTTCATAGGTATATTTTCAATGTTTACTGTGTGTTACGTTTTTTGGATGTGGTACTAACGTCGTACATATTTCTTATTCTGTGCCAAAACCACAATTTTTGTAATTTCCTTATTTTTAGCTCTTGGATGTTTGTCCTAAACTGCTGCCTTGTACCTAACGTAAGGCTTGTTTATTGAGGTGAAAGTGCTGCGCACTTAGAGGGATTGGGTTATCATGCGTATTCAATTGTGAATCCTTGGTTGTAAGGAGCCATTGGTATGAACTAATCACTTCAATCCCTGCCTCAAATGAAAGGCAGTGAAAGACGTTGTTATGAAAAAAAAACAGGTTACAATTATACTTCATAACAAAATTACAATTATACTTGAAACCAGCAGTTAAAAAGCATTACAATGCATATTAAACCAACTCACAAGGAAATGTAAAGAAATAGCTTACAACTGAAGAAATACACGGAATTGTTTGCCTTTTTGCATAATAATGATTTAATAATCAAAATTTAACAATTTTACATTGGAGTTCAGAAAGCAAAGTTTTCCTGCATTGTCTCCTAGCGATAGACATCTTCCGTCGTCATAAACAAACGTACTGGTTTTCATGAGTAAATACTACTGACATACATCTGCGGAATTTGCCGATACGATACATCGGCATCACTGTTATGTCGGCCGATTAATATTGGCATGCCGATGTATCGGTCGAGCTCTAACGACAGATCATTGCACGAGAATGTTAAACGCATCTTTGTTATTGGCGTGTTGCTTAGTGACGAACGACTTCTCTTTTAGTGAAAGTTGCTGTGAAGCAATGAATTGCTTTGATTCAAGTGATGCTGAGCTCAGAAGCTGGTGTTCAGTAGTCTCTTGACTTGGTTTATTCTGGTCATGGTTCTGACAAATCATTGTAAGCAATTCCATTAATACCACAAACATTGCATTATCATTGCACGGAAAGTGGATGTGCTGAAAATGAAAAGCTTTGCAACAAATATGAAGGCCAAAACAATTGAAGCAAAGGTCATGATGCAAACGTTCTGCGATTCTTACTATAATCAGCACAGTCTGTATGCGCACCATTGCATTCCTTTGTTCCGAAAGTCCGACGTTTATCGCAGTGTAAAAGAAGAGCGTTTGCGTCACAAAGACAAGCAGAAGTTGAAGGAGAAAGAACTTCCCCCGTTGATCAATGAACAATTGGAACCAGTCAAGAAAAGGTCCAAACTGGTTCTTCCTGCTCCCCAGGTGCGCTGTTGTTTTAAAAGCAAGATGTATACGATGCTTGCTCCATGCTTAGCGGCTTACCTTGTGTCAAATTCCAGCCGATCTCTGGGCTGCGTCGAACGTTGCTGTGTTCTTATTTGAACGTCCAGCCCTTTGCGCTTTGTACGAACTTATGTAAGTTTTCTTTTCTTTTTCACCAACATTGGTAAGAGTAGTTGAGTATCTAATGTTCGCAAATTACCGATTAGATTTCATTTTCTCTATGCCACCAGCAAACTTGATGTACGTCAAGTTAGTATTTTTCTCATTTTTGTGCCAGATTTCTGATTCAGAGCTGGAAGAAGTTGTTAAAGTTGGTCAAGCTGCCAAGTTGGCGATTGAGGAAAGTGGTGTCCCGTCTTCTGATTCGTTACTATCGGATTATTCGGTAACTCCCAATACTGCCAATCTCAGGACTCCTAGAACGCCGATGCCAGCTACAGTAAGTGTTCATATAATTTTTATATAAAACATACTGTTATAGTTTCTATTTCCTTAGCTTCAATGTTTGCTGTGTTGCTACATTTTTGAAAGAGGTGCGCTGAAATTCTAAGTTTTTTATGGCTGGACTCGAAAATGAACAGGAATATTAAAAAAACGTCCCAAGTTTCAGATGTTTCAAATTGCCTGGTGTCAAGGGTCTGACTGATGATGGAGGTTGGTTGTATTTCCATACACTGTTCGTCTTTTGTCAGATGCAAATGACAAGCTGAGTTTTGACTAATTACCGGCACATGTTTATAAAATGGGGAAGTGAATTAGCAATGTATTTTTCTGTTAGTCGTAATCCAAATGCAAAATCGCTTTGGGCGCTAGCTTATAAATCATTTAGGAAGTATCAAAAGTCAAAATACCTGACCCAGGTTTCAAGAACAGCGGCTGATGTTTGTTGTTGTTTCGCAAGTTTCTGCCTGGTATCACTCTGTGCCTGGGTGCTGTAGAATATGACCTTGATTGCGGATAGTAATTATTTTTATGTCGCCATTAATCTCCAAACTACGGCCCGCGAAGCCGTTTCATTCGGCCGCAAAGAGTTTTTGTCAATAATGTAAAAGTATTGTTTTCGAAAAATTTGTTGATGTGGTAGAATGTGACATATCCCGAAACAATCACACATACGTCAGTTGTCCGGTCCTCGAATTGTTGTATAATAGCTCATGTGGCCCCCTGACGAAAAAGTTTGGAGACTCTTGTACTAAACTTACAAAGCCCTCAGAAGGATGAAAGCTTGGAAGTCAATCGGTACTCGTGCATGCATTGTCCAATGTGCACTGGGTGTGTCGTACAAGCGTAACCGCATGCATATTCGCCCTGGCTGTTATCTTATACGTGGAAATTTACCAAGGCCAGTACGTTGTACACGTGAAGTTAAACATCGTGGCAAACAAACCCAAAACAATAGACCGTTTGATACTCGGTAAAAGTGTCAAAAATTGGTGATTTTCATTGGTAGCACATCGATCAAAAGCAACAGATACTGTCAATGTTTCACGGCAAAACTTTGCAGCAGAGCTTTTCTGTGACAGCCACAGGTGTTCAGTATCAGCAGTTGTGGTTGTCGAAATTTCGCTATCTTTATTGAGGTTGAGCCCCTACACCGGTACATTTCAAATTTTAAAAGCAATGGTGCAGCCGGCTTACTTGTTTCTTTTGGAACTTTGTGGTTGTATCTACAGTGGTGTTGTTAAATCGTAGGTTTTCCTATTTTTCTTTTGTCAAGCGTGCTATAAACCTACCGTTTTGTACTATCAGACTTCTGCAGCTACCGTTTTACAGTTGTTTAAATTTATTCGGTAAAGTTTTGTTCAATTGTATTTTTTTGAAGATGTTGCCTTAACAAGCTGGATTATCAAAAATTCAAAACTTTCCTAAGTGTCTTAAAACTTATTCCGAATTAATCACTTGAAATATCCCACATCATCAAAGAAATTTTGTCTGAAATGGATTTCTAGTACATATCTGTAATTAAACGTTCACTCACTAACCACTTGAAACATTTCAAAGTTCGTGATTTCCACGCACTAGCTGCTTTTTAGTGCAATGATATGCTGTTGAAAAATATCCTAATAATCCTTTTTTGTGATGCAACATTTTAAGAAAAGTTCACATGACCAATAACCGTGTAACGTCATCTGCCAGATGTTTTGTTCATGCGATCGACAGAATGCTAAAAATTTTTCACCACAGTAAAAGCACTCTGCGAATTGTCGCGAGAAATCTACTCGCAGACAAACACGGTAGTTAACTGCTCTTTACGTGTTGATAGGATGTGGTAATGCAAGAGGCACTAAACGTCATGGCGCTCACCAACGTTGATACGCCACTGAAAGGAGGAGTGAACGCACCGGTGGAGACGGATTTTTCTGGAATAACACCTCAAAGACCTGATATTAAAACGCCAAATACAGTTCTTACAACGCCCTTCAGGTAAACTGCTGGTATAGTCATTGCGATGTAATTGAAAGCATTCGGTCGATGTACAGATACTGAACTGGTTAATTTGTAAAACTTGTTGATAGTAGTTAGTAGCTTTTTCCTTCCCGGCTATTTGTGTTTGATACACAGAGCTTGTGAAAGTTTACGAAGAAAGCATGCATTTTCGCATTACGTTGTCTTTTTCATATGTCGAGTATCTGTACGTGAAGGCACGGAAACGTTTGTTTTTCTCCTGAGTTTAACAATGCTGTTTATTCGCTAGGACTCCTTCGGAAAGTGGCGGCATGGGCATGACACCCGCGGTGGCGACGCCTCGCTCGGAGGTGGCAACACCTGGTTACACACCAATGAGAGACAAACTCAACATAAACCGAGACGATATGACTCCATTCAATCCCAAGGTAAGGCACCTTTTTAGCCTTTGTTATTCTGCATAACATGCTACTTCACTGGCAATGCTGTCTGGTATACTCAAACGTCTGGTGAAACACTATTTGAACACACACAACTGTGTCAAATGCGACATCTGTAGTGGCACATGTGCTTGTGCATCGTTTCGTTGGTCTTGTGCCCCTAACTTTTTGCAAGCGCAGAGTAAGCATTGTTTAAAAGAGGACCGAAAACTTAAGTATTGTCATCGGATATCAGTCTGCTACGTCACGCACGCAGCTATGCCGCGTTTAGTGCGTCGAGGAAAGTACGAAGGTTGTTGCATACTCAACCGTCAGTTACACAAACACTGCTGGTGATCAACTATTTCACCAAAAAAAATTTCTTTCAAGTGTTTATTACGTATTTCAGTTGCTCTCCGGAAAGTGAGTCGGCGGACGGGGGTCTGCTGATTAAAAATTTTTTGTGCTGTGGCAGAATTTCATTTTTCAGTCAGTTTGTTTTCAAAGTTCAAACAGCAATTGCGTGAATTTTCTGTTTTAGGATAAATTTTCGGAGTTATCCGAAACACGCTGCCAAATATGGTGTAGATTAAACCCGCGTGAGGGCAAAACTTACAAACAACAGGCGTATAAGGTTTCTGTAGAGTTAAAACTTACTAAGTCTTGGTGGAATAGGACACCGCAATTTGGAAGTGCAAGTGTATCTTGAGTCGGTGCGCATTCGGAGTCGAAATTAAAAATAACTCCTCCCACCTCTAATTTCTGCTTGATTTATATCACTTCTGTTTCTGATGGTTGTTTCTTACAGTGGCACAGTGTTTGTTTCTCGGCACCGGGTCAAATGATTTTTTCCGTCCCGGTTCGATATTGCTTGTTGCAGTTTTGTTCTTATGTAATATTTTGTGCATGACTGTGTGGACTTTTCACCAACCGAGAATCACAACCGTCCAACAGCATGCCACATTTATTTGCCGTTGTGTTTCCAGGAAGAAAAATTGAATCTTCGATCGAGCTTGCAAAACCTGCCAGCTCCAAAGAATGACTTCGAAATCGTTTTGCCTGAAAATGAAGACGCACCTGAAGAGGAAACAGGCAAAGAATCGAATTCTTTCGTCGAAGACGCTGCGGATGTGGAGACGATGAAACAAGTACGTGAACTTTTGCCCATAAATCGAAAGTGTCACTCTATATTTTCATTAAAGAATGCTTGTTTTGTGTTATGTAATTTGGTATTTGCAAACGTGTCGAACAACTGATTTTTCCAAAATTAAAAAATATACTATGACATTTTCTTATGATTAATAATTGTTCATCTGGGCTCTATTGGCTTAGATTTATATTGGCCTGCTTTTGTCCAAGGCTGAGCTGGAGGCCATGCAAGCTGAGAAACTGGCCAGAAGACATACCGCGGTGAGAAAGGAACTGCCCCGCCCAACAGTGATCAACGATTCTATCCTGCGACCTTCGTCGTCGACCAAACTGGACGATTTGCAACTCGCCGAAGAGTTAATTAAACGGGAAATGATTACAATGCTAAGGTTGATTGCGTTGTGTCTATGTCAGAGTTTTCGACACGCACGTCAGGTGTTATGCAACTGAGTTAAGTTCGCCTTTTTTACTTAACTGCTCATGTACCTGGAGTTGCAGATGCTGTTTGTAGTCGGAGAATAGCCTTTGCAAAACATTATATTTCCAGTTTAACAATTTACATTGTACCTCCAGCGCTTGCACCGCTGGTTTGCATTAAAACCACGATGTACATATGCGGTTATTGTTGGCTGACCTAGCTTCAAAGCAAAAATAAACTTAGCGGGGCTTTTCTTACAAGTCTTTTGTTAAATTTTGTTGCAAAATTAAACTTTCGTCAGTTATGGATGTTTTTACGTGTTCTCTACGTACGTACTTACCACACATCGTGGCATGGTCTTTATTTAACATTTTTTACGTTTTTTTATTAGACACGATGCCGTGAATAATTCGTCAAACAATCAGATTCCAGGCAAAGGAAAAAGTAAGTTGCGAGATGACTGGCAAGGATAGTCGCATTTCATGCAGAGCTGCTTGTCTGTTTAATTGATGATGCTTGCCCATTTCAAATTTGTTCAGACGATACATACGTACAAACAGACAGCGATATGTTGGTACATCATTTGATCAGATCTTCCGGTTTGAATGAATTAATCCACTTATAATAATCGTTAACCTGTCCAATTTGAATTAATCCACTTATAAAATCGTTAACCTGTCCAAATTTAACCTGTGTCTATTGTTATAAACTGCAGCACGTTTTTTCTAACGATGGGAAATAATGGTTGCTTAAGATATTTAGTCACATTTTGTTTTTTCGCGGTTGCGTGTGGGGACAAAGAACATTGTGATGTTGGAGAAAAATGAAAACGCTTGTGTTTTGAAAAATGAACGGGTGAAGTTTATTCGCATGGAAATAGCCTGCAAGTGTGTGAAGTTACGACTGGTGCGATCAAGCGCAAGCGAGATTAAGTCAAAGCTGCGAGAGACGCTCTGCTCCAGACAAGATTTTCTCGTAATGCGTGTAAAGTATTCGTTATATCGTACGACTGCCTTTCTTTGCAAAATACAAGCAACCAGCGTAACTTTTTGCATGCGTGCTGTCAGCACTTTCTGCGATTGTTCTGGATTAAGAGTTCAACTTCGGTTGCGGAAGTTCGCTGCGATTTCGCGAAAAAGAGCTTTCGACTGTTGCAACAAAGTATAAACATACATGTATATGTGCAATCTATCATTTCTGCTCAGTATGTGGTAGCATTGACCAGTGTATAAGATTTTCGAAATGGTTTTTTTCAGAAGCGGCAAATTTATCCGTGCACATGCAATATTTGAGCAAGTACCCTTACGACGAAATCGATCCTGAGGACTTGAAAGCGGCGAAGAAGTTGCTGGACGAAGAAATAGATGTAGTGAAGAGTGCAATGCAACATGGCAATCTCTCCATCGACGTATACTCTAAAGTGTGGAGAGATTGCTACAGTCAGGTTAGACGTTTTATTGTAAGCATGACTGATGCATGTGATCAAAACTCAATTAGGAATGCTCGCAAATAAACGTAGTTATTCAGACATGTCAAGGTACTCTTTCTTGCTCTCATGACGAGGCAGCTCTTGTACCAAAAATATCGGCCAAAGCAAACGAACTAAAAGTCATTACGTGGACGCTTCCGTAAACACAGTTGTCATCATCAGTACGGTGAGATGTTGAGTGGACGCAAGTTTGCTTCAAGGTTAGGAACCAGTGGGGAGAATAGCGCGGTAAACAATGTTAACTAAGTCAGCATCTGGTAGTTTAACTGGTCGAAATGTTGTTCAGTTGATTCGCGTTCCCATGCCACCAATATGCGAAAATATTATTTTTTAGATAACTGCTTTCAATCGACCGCTTTCCATTTGCTGTCTAATCGCAGAGCTTTTAAACGACAACTACGAATTTTCAAAAAAATACGTTGTCTTTATGATCTACGGACGCAAGTCTAAATCTGTTCAGTGATGATGCGACAGTGCAGAGAGTTTGTCTTTAAAGTCAGTTACTAAACTGGTGTCAGCAATGGATATATTACTGACAACAATGTTGCTAGCAGGAATTCGATTTGGTGTACACTGCCGCACGGGTTCACGATGATTAGTTTCCCAGCAAAGCTAAATTGTATTAGAATATAACGGCTATGTGGTACAGGAGCTGAGTACTGCAGGACGGGTTGCATTCCCGGTCATACCGAAGATGTGAAAAACATTAGCAAGGGTACATGTGGAGGCTCGTGCTACGTGTTAATGGGTCGGTGCAAGAGAAAGGTTCACGCGCGGTGCTGCTATTGACTCGCCACGAATGCAACACTCGCTACTGCGAAAGTAGCTGCGTGGTCCCTGGCACAAGCAAGAAGATATGGGCGCCACTGACCACTCGTGGAACCCTTAGAGCAGGGGTTCCCAACCTTTTTTGCTACTCGTACCCCTTTGTCAGGTCAGAGCATTCTTAGGACCCCCCAAAAAATTTTGAGATATATATTGCTCTATAAGAGATATATAAGCTGCTCTGTGACCCAAGGATCTTCGTACCCCTTGATGTTCAATCTCATACCCCTTGGGGGTACGAGTACCCCCGGTTGGGAACCCCTGCCTTAGAGGGAGTGCTAAAGTGACTTCAATGAACCTGGACCTTAGCGGCTGTTTCAAATTGACAATTATTTGTTAATTTCAAACATATCTTGTTCAAATAACTGCTTAACCATACCATTGCTTTTCCCCAGCGTATTTTACTTCGATGCTATTGGTGACAGAGCAGTCAAACTGCTCATTGCTTGACCATTTGCTGATCCTAGCGAATATTCCACTGCGTATGAGCAATAATTTGAACTACAGAACGTCTGCATTGCGTCAAAAGCAGAAATCCTGCCAAATTTGCAGAATTAGTGAAGGCCACTTGGTTGCACTGCTGCTCAAGTAACACAGTATCATCTGAGCTCTGACTTTCTCTTGCGTTGTTTACGCAGTCATTGGGAGGAAGAGCTTCGGAAAACATTTCAAAGCCTCAATCTAAATATGTTTGTGGGCATCGAAATGTCATTATCGGCGGAACTATAAGGAAAGGGAATTGCATCCAAAGCAGTTACGCTAGGCAGTAGGTCGACGTGTGATGTTTCAGTGCTTCACCTTAACCCACCGTTTGAAGGTGCTCTACATTCCTGGCGAGAACCGTTACACCAGAGCGAATCGAGCTAGCAAGAAGGACAGAATCGAATCTCTCGAAAAGCAGTTGGATGTGAATCGTGCTCACATGACCAAGGAAGCCCGCCGCGCTGCTAAGGCAGAGAAGAAATTAAAGGTATTGGTTGAATGGTGTCCATTTGTCATGTGGTTGTTGAGAGACCAGGTATTAACTGTAATATTTGTAACGACCATACAATGTTGGTTTGCTTTAGTTTCGCTACCGTTACGATTGCTAGCTTCTGGAGTTAAGGCACGTCACGTGTTTTTTTGCAGTTCGATGTCGAAACCCCTGCATTGCCTTTCTGTCGATAAAAATCAGTACTCGAAGCCTTCGGAGATATGAACTGTGATATTAATACAAGAGAGAGCCCTGTTTGGTTTATTCCGTTGTATTGTTGCAATTCGCTGCAATAAAAAATATGCAAATCTGGAATTGCGCTCAGAGCAAAGTAATCCATTCACTCCTTCCAGCGAACTGCTTTTTACAATTTCGCGGTATCGGGTGAACTTGCCACGAGATAAATTTTCCTGTTAACCGAGCTTCATCAGCACGGCAGTTAAATCAACAGAACGCTTTTTCACTGCGGAAAATTTGGTGGCAATCGTAGAAAACAGTAAGCGTTGAGTGACTTGTCTCCTTCCAGGTGTTGACAAACGGTTATCAAACCAGGAGCGCTAGCATGATAAAGCAGATCAACGAACTGCATGATAAGATCGACGCTTCCCTTGTCGAACTCTTTACGTTCCAAGAACTTCTCCGCTCTGAACAAGGAGCCGTCCCAAAAAGATTGGAGGTTAGTCCTGACAGGAAGGTTGTTTAGTTTCTAATGAGCAGAGGCGGTATGACCTGCAATGCAGGTGTTTTATTGGAAAATCCTCAAGAGTTCTTGAAGCCACACAATAGACCAACAAAAGTAGCGTTTAGAAAAACGTGCGGGCTCGTGAGGACCGTGAGCTCACGTTGATTGCTTATTGCGCCTTGGAACTACCTGGTTTGTTTCACGTCATGTGGCCAATTGGTTGCCACCAGTTTAGTTTTCTTATTTCTGCGTGTATTTTGTTTTCTAATTAAGCCCCGATGTTTTCGCAGAGGATGGAAATGGATTACCACGCGCAGGTCGAACGAGAGCGCGAGTTGCAGAAAAAATACGCCGAGCTTGTCAGCGAGCTTGAGCAACTGCAGAGCGCCTGATCTTGGTCAGCGAGCCAACTCGCTTGTGACCGATTCTCGCCTTTGCTTCTGTCTTGAAACAGTGGCATACTGTTCTGTGAACTTAGACGATGGAACGTATTGAGGGGATGCTTTTCGCTGTTTGATGCTTTCAACCGTGTTTTGTTGTTTGCTGCCATCAACGAGACGCTGCTCTTTGAGTTATTTTAAGTCATTTGCCATGATACAGATCAGTGGCGGCCATTTGCGCTTCCTGGAATTATACTGTCGTTATTATTTCAAGGCAGTTAATTGCAGCAAGCGCGAAGGTTGCTGTTGCTTTTTGAACAAATGCGTCGTTTCAATGAAAACCAAGCATCAATTCCGTGTACAGAAGTCAACTTAAGAAAGTAACGCTTCCACCAACGCCCAACTTTCCAGTGCAAATCTCATATACGCATTCTGTACTCCAAGAGTTAAAAGTTCATAATTATTTGAAATAGCTCACTAGTTTCTTTGAAGAACACCCTAGTATATTGAAAAATAACTTTTGTATACGGATTTTAAAATGTAGCAAACCAGTGACATGCAAAGATCGAAAATACAATTTCTGGCCAGCCTTTTTGATGAAATTGTTGAAAATAACTTTTTGCTACAATTCTTCATTTTCGATAGTCTTTTGTAAAAACTGCAGCGACTGTTACGATGTAAAGGCAGTTTCTCTTCAGTGGTGGGCAAACTTATCAGGACTACCAAAAGTCAAAGGACAGAACACCATTTAAAATCGGACGGTGCGCTCTAAGATTAAGATAATACAACATAACAGCATGGTTAATAAGAACAATTTATTTTAATTGCTGACTTCTGCGGGTCGCACATATCCACGTTAAGTGCCGCAGGCTACCATCCCTGCGTTATTGCCATTTTCAGTAACTTTAAAATAATTTTTGATGTTGCAAGTGCTTGTTGAACTATGTTCCAAAATCATACAAAGTTTTTTGAGGTAGCCGGCGAATATGCCAGCAGGCATGTCGCCAGGATTTCGCGGCAGTGGGGGGTAAAAACCACAAAGGGGGCACATTTTTAAAATATGATATTGGATGTATGCAGCAACCGGGGGGTGAAACACGAGATGGGGTGCCGGGCACCACATCCCCCGCTGGCGACGCCCCTGAATGCCAGTCTTTTGATGATGCTGGGAACTCTTGGCAAATGTTTTTTTGCGCAACGACAGTTTTGGCCAAGCAAGTATGAGACCGAAGCAGGAACCAACCGTCCGAGTATTTCTCGTCATGGTTTATTTCACTGGGAAGTGCGGAACATTCAACAAACGAAGAAATAAACGATGAATACTCCAATCACCGACGGCTACCTTGATTAACATTTAGAACACACAACTACTGTGAATTCACGTGGGTAGCGCTTCGGGAATTACGCGTGCTGGATTCGGCGCATAGACCAAAATGATGATTGTGTCGTAATTGCAAAAATGCTTACATTGCACAGTTTGTAGTTTTTAACATTGTGTGAATGATACAGACCAGTGAGAATCACATCAAGTTCAAAGCTAACCGGATAAAAGCTACTCAGATTTACTGATTCATACGTAAGCTCAAATCATTTTCAGACGATTGTTGGTATAGTATAGATTGTAAATATGCCTTAAAAGCATCTTACTTGTTCATTATTGTACTGTCTAAAACAGTGGTTCTTAACCTGTGGGGAATTCCCCACTGGTAGGGAATGGCGTTGCCAAGTGGGGAATGACCGGTCGGACAGTAGAACCACTGCTTCAAAATTTAACACATCACATCCAAACGTTGGCTTACTTTACAAATCACAACCATTTACAGACTGTTTTAATAACAAAAGCAACCAGTATATGAGGTATCATAAGTCATTTACGGACTAAACACTTCATGGGTTAAATCGATTTTGTCAAAGACCGATGCTGTGGTGGGAAATGGAGAGTTGGGCCACTAAAAACTGGGGAATTGGAGAAAAAAGGTTAAGAACCCCTGGTCTACAATAATCATTGGAGAAGAGGAAATGTTTACCGTGAAAAACCAGCAAGCTGTTGAATGTTCCAGCTTACCTCGTTGTTTTTGTGCTCTAGTGCAAGACTAATCGCCACGAAGGTGACAAACAAGCGAATCAATCGAGCAATTTTTTTTAAATAAGGAAATCGATTACACGTAACACTACGCATCCTCAATCCTGAAATCTTATTCAAATCAACTGAGGATGCGTAGTGTTAAGTGAAATAGATGCCCTTTTCAAAAAAAAATTGTCTATGTGGATTTGCAGGGGCGTAACGAAGGAGGGCGCAAAAAAGAAAGCAGAGCCCAGCCGGCTGGTTCATCGGAAGCATACAGCAAATCTACAGCTTTTAATCGTCCTTGTGCAAACGTAACCCAGTTCTGGACGTGGTTTCAAGCATTGTTTCGTTGACTGAGACTGCAACAAGGTCTGTTGAAAAATTTTCCAATCCTTGAATGACTAAAGGAAAGAAATTGTAGCCTTATAGTAGTTGTCCTAACAGTAAGCAGTCGGTATCCTTCCAGTTCATATAGGACAGGCTCTCCAGACCAGAAAGCATTGCGAAAAGTGCAAAATTTACTGAACCTTCACCGCTATTATACGAAACTTTTGTAAAGCAGTGTTTTTCAACCTTTTGTTTCATTTTTAAAACAATCGTATAACCCACTTTCATGACTGCACTGAATATGAAGTAAAAAGCAGAAAACGTCCTTAAAAAATTGCTGTTGCCTTTGTTGTTTGACGTGCGCCCAGTGTGGAGAATCCCAACTTCAAAGTTTAGAACGCCGCGAACATAAACGTCTTTGGGGTACTGGACATATAATAGTTCGGCAGTCAGTGATACAGGAGGAACAGCAGTGTTCATTACAGGCTTAAGCATCACATGGTTGTTTGTTTGACCGTGGTTATTGTAGTATCTATGGAGTGCCCAGTGTGTGTAAAAGATCCAGGTAACGACCGTTTCACAGATTCGATGAAATTTGCATTCCACTCGTTTAGGCTGCAGTTATTTGGAGTACTCGCACCGCTATCACGACAAAGACCTGATGGCAATGCTGTGTCACCCTTGTGAACAGCATTCACACCAGCAAAATAGCCACTCTTTTTATGTCCATGGTCTTCGAAGCTACAGCAGCTTCTCGGAGTTTTTTCTTCATCTGGTGTGTTTGATGAAATGTTGATGTTGTAATTCTGCTGCAAAACTTTTTCAAATCCCGGACAAAATTGAGCTTGTGCAGGTGCAATATTTCCGGGAAAGACACGATCACAGTCGCTTGTGGTGCTCTAGAAATCAAACAAGAACTGTTGAGAGTTAAGTATCTGGACCAAGAGCTCATCATGCAGTGGACTGAGTTTGTAGCGCAACCCTCTGCATATCGAAAAGAATGACAGTGCTTGCTGTTCGTCTTTTTTATTGTAGTGCATTATGATAACAGCTCTACTTGGCCTATTACGATATTCACTTAAATGAACAAATGAAGCACTTGGAGTTCGCCTCAGTCAGCTCCTACATAAACAGGCTGAATGGAACAAAATTGTTTCACGCCAAGTCTGTTGTTAAAACCCTGCTCAGGAATCCTTAAAATGCCATATGAGTCAGGAAACGAAGGGTGTAATGCAAGTACGTCTTCAGGTGACATCCGCTATTTCCGGACCACACAATTTTTGACTTCCCGTCGTCCATTTTTAATAATTTTCACAACAAAATCGTATCTGCGCAGCGAATCATTCACAGCATACAAATTTTATGCACTGTATCGCCCAATAGAGGATTTTTCAGAAGGGAATTTTTGTTTGTGCGTAGAAAACATCATGCGCGTTGTAGATCCGTTTTTTCTTCATATCAAGTCATGGTATAGGAAGACTCTTCACATTTAAGCCTAGGGTTCCCGTGGTCATATTTGGCCAAACACGTTTTGCACTTAAAATCGCATTGAAATGTTAAGGTAGTAAGGTGCCCAAAATTTGTTACACATCAGGTAACCATGGCTAGTACAGTACCAGTGGCGTAGCCAGCCCAGAAATTTTGGGGGGGGCAAAATGTTTGATTTTAGGCGAATGACACTATTTTGTTTGAAGAAACGGCTCTCAAAGCACAAAATTACTATATTTTCTAAAAATTTAGGGGGGCATGGCCCCTTTGGCTCCCCCTGGCTACGCCTATGTACAGTGCCCAAATTTTCTATATAGGCTATAGGCTTTCAGGGACATTTTTGTAAAATAACTCAGGCACCATTCCACATGTCTCTGAAGATCAGGAAAAGTCATGGAAGCACAGGTTTCCAACTTTCTTCTAAGTATATAAAATCAACAAAAAAGAAGCCCCAGGATGATCCACCACAATGGATTCCTGAACTGTCGAATTTACAGGAATGGAATCACAGAAAAGGGCAAGTTTGTTATTAGATACTGATTTCAGGCCAGTACTGCCGCCAAATAATTGAAAAGATCAGGTCCGGAGACCAAGGAACTGCTCAGGTCAGACTCTGCTGCAAGCAAGATCCAGTCTTGTTTAGGTAGCTATGATGAAATCTTTGATTTGAAACAACCCTAAAATGCTTTTATTTCTACAAAATATATAATCATTTATTTTGGAGTGAAATGATTGACAATATAAAACACATAAGAGAGTGCTACTTTTTTAGCTTGAGTCACGGACCACGTTTAAAAGCTGATGGGCCGGACTCCGCTTATGTACAATTTCTCACTGCAAAACCTTTTCTGGATTAAAACTTTTGTCCTGAGTGTTATAACATTATCAACTGTTATAATCAGGAAAAATTCTACAAAAGTTACTTCTGGTTATTTGATGTTTCATTTTCGAATCAAGGTTTGTTCCCCGCTGTAAATTTTCTGGCACCTTCCCGGTCAGGATAAACGGAATGAACGGGTTGTCGCAAAACTTACTGTCGTTCCTTCATTTTGCTCAAAGCCTTGCATTTGATTTGGCAGAAAAGAAAGTTCAGGACAAAATGTGGAGATAGTTCTTTCTTCACTACGGATTTCATCGTGTGCAGTAAAGCGGTTACTTCTGTTTCGGTTTTTATCCCTCATTTTGCACCAAAACTTTGCAGTTAATGGCGTTCTACTTTCTTCACCCTGCAATAAAAATGTGCTGCAACTTCGTTTTGCTTATTTTCCTACACATAAAAGAAAACATTGAATTTTAAATGATGAAAATGATAATTTATTGATGCTTTACAATTAAGGGCAAGTAAGTTCATTTCCTACTAGTCACAAAGTCATAACATAGTACTGGTTTGTGAAATTAATCCGATTACTTTGGTTGAAGCAGACATATGCGAGCGGTTTTTAGATAGTGCTAATGAAGTTTAATGATGGGCAGAAGATCAAATATGTGGTCCATGCAATGCATACTGTCACTAAATACCTTTCTGTTTACTAATTATAGCTGTATGGAAAAAGTAATGCTATGCTCTACCGCAGACCTTTCGAAATTATGACACTGCAAAAAACTCTATAAGCTCAAATTCAAATTTATTACAAATGCGATGATAATCCAAAAAAATTGCTAGTAATCTTGGAAAAAAGCTTAATGTTGCAAAGTAATCTTGAAAAAAAAACTTAGATGCGGCCTTGTTCTGTGAAATTTCAATGCACACAAAAGTTGCAACCAACGAGTTTCAAAAAGGTGTGCCAGAGCTATTCCAACAATTTATGAATTATTGTAAAAATAAACTAAAATATATTTTTATTTGGTTTATATCTGAGACCCATGTTAGCATCAAAGTTTCTATTGTTGTTTTATGTTTTGGTGTCATGTCAACGTACCTTTAAGTCAAAGTACTTTAGGTTATTTTTTGCTGGTTGTTGTGGCAGACACTTTATGGTCTGCACATATTCTTTAGGAAAACTCCCATTTGCTGGGAATCGACAATGCAAAATAACCCTCTCTCTCATTGAGAAAACTCCCATTTGCTGAGAATCAACAATGCAAAGTGACACTCTCTCACTTTGAGAGATCTGCCATTTGCTGAGAATCAACAATGCAAAGTGACACTCTCTCACTTTGAGAGATCTGCCATTTGCTAAGAATCAACAATGTAAAGTAACACTCTCTCAGTTTGATCAATTTGCTCATTGCTGGAAAAAATGTACAAGCCACTCTCTCATATCAAAGATAAGGAAATATGAGAGAGACAAAGAACTGACAGAAGAATCAATAATGCAAACTCATTCTCTCTCCCAAATAAGAGAGAGAGAGACAGACAAAACCAGAAGATTCCTTTGAGACTAACAAAAGGTCAATGACCTCTGTTATGTAATATATCGCCTGATTATCGCCTGAGATTGACAACCAATCACTGCACCTTATTTCTAATGATAGGTCAATGACCTCTGTTATGTAACATATTTCCAATGACAGGTCAATGACACTGATATTGCGCAATACTTGCGCAACATTATCACTAACCAATCAAATAACTTAATACTTACATCACTGGGGAACGCCCCCAAAAATCAACCAATCAGAGATTCTACCATGCAACCAAGGCAGCCTATATCTACCCCCAAATCAGACCATTCGAAGATTCAGTTTCTGAATTCCTTCCCAGGTTTGCCCTGCCTTGAGCTTGTCAGCCTTAGAAGTAAAACCCCTTGGCTCTGCCTACTACTGAAAGGTTTTAGGTTAAGGCTATGAGAGATGTGTAGTTGTAAGACTTCCAATGAGGAAGCCTCTCGCTCATAGTTGAGAGACCTGTACTGAAGGCTTGAGTCCTAGTGATCCGCTTTTAGTCGAAACTAACGGCTTGTCTGAGAGAGATTCTGTCTCGTACAGAGCAAGTTTGGTCTATACCGAACTGGCCGCCGCTACATTGACTGCTATTGTCAAAAGACCGATGTCT
>Ga0210059_1001803_pt1 | contig 32745 bp, 16 predicted proteins | sample Ectturendosymbi2_FD_188042 | JGI IMG/M metagenome (GOLD analysis project Ga0210059, IMG submission 188042) | Ecteinascidia turbinata endosymbiont from Florida, USA - Sample 2 (SPAdes) (version 2) | ecosystem: Host-associated > Tunicates > Ascidians > Unclassified | place: Key West, Florida... | reverse complement strand
ATGAACTCTAACAGTTTCCAAATCATTAACTCTAACAGTTTCCGACTGCTAAATGAGTTAATTTACTAAATTAAGTTTTATAGTGAAATGCATCTTTGCGCTCATTCTTGTTTTAATCATTTTCAAACATCATACAATACGAAAAAATTGTGTTGATATGTGTGCTAGGCATGGTAGGGGGGCGATAGAAATTTGTTTGTCAGAAAAGGGGGCGCTGGCCAAAAAAAGATTGGGAAACACTGGCCTTGGGCCTCGCAGCTAAATCCGGCCCTTGGCTCACATCTCTAGTGTGTATGTTGCCAGTTGAGCCTCTATGCAAGTTTGCACGTCCATAACTCTGACTTACAACCAGCAAGTGGATAAACACTGCGCTCCGCCCAAGATGTCATCTCCCGACCACAGACCTGGTTATCGCCACTCAACTCACCACAAGCAATTTGTCACCACGACATTCCTAACCACCACCAATTTTTGTGGATACAGATTTGTAGTGAGAGATGTCGCGGTGGGAGCTTGGTGTTGACAAATGTCTTGATTACCAGCTGATGAAGTTGGTTATCTTGACAAAAACACGGTGCTGCTCACTTTGCGTTAAACTTAACGAAACGTATACCACCCATCGGCCACAATCTAATCGTCTGTCATTTGGTGCTGGGCCTAAAATCGAGAACGAACACCTGGTTTCAAAGTTTTGTGATGATGGCAGTCTCCAAAGCGGCTCTACTACGTGATCTTACAATGTTCACTCCTTCCAACCGGTATTTGTGGCCACAAAACATCGTCAACAAAAACGTTGTCGACTGCGGACGCATAGGGTTAAGCCGGAATCCTTGCTTTTGAGATTCACACGTAGCACAAGATGACATCAAAACCTCAATTTTTCTCAAGTCTTCGCGTGCGACTAAAGCAAAATTCAAAATATTTGACTTTCGAGAGTGAATAAGAGACATTGGGAATAAAAATCTTATAGATTCCTCACTAAACATCCCACAGTAACGGGATCCACGTGGAAAACGACCGGAAGGACTAAACTCCCTGTGTCAAGTGATATTTTTTGCGCAATCTCATTTGAAGAAGTGAGCGGTTAAAAGGTGAAGATGAAACAGAAAAAGAGCTGCGTTGATAAAACATACAAAACATACCTGAAAATTTGCACAAACACTCGCAGATATGTCAGAAATATTTTGTGCAAACAAACCGGAATAAAAGTACCAGCCGGTGAAGCAAGTTTTCCACCCATTTAAAAAAAATAGAACTACGTTCACGACCACCCTATTCTTAACGTGTGAACTACTAAGGAAACATTGCATATCTTGAAACTTGTTTTAAGACGAAACTGAGCAGATTGTCAACATTCCGCAAAAGACGAGGTAAGGTGAGACACTATATGCGATACTGCGACTCAATCGATGTGGCTCTAGATGCAAATTATAGACGTTTGCCTGGTGGAACAAACTCAACTCGGTCTGCTTATCTGCCCTTATCAAATAATACAAATGTCTTGATGATAATGCAGTAAGTTAAATAATTGCAGGCAAGTTTCGGCAACTGTACAGAAACACCGGAGCTGCGAAAACGTAGGGGGTATAAAAAAAACAGGTGCTGAAGCGAACAGGGCGACTGAAGTGAGCGGGCGATTCTCACTGATAATGGAATTGTTAGGCAACAATTTTCAACTCCAAACTATCGGCAACCTTAGTGTTCAATGCAGAAATGCACAAATACAGGGAATAAATTTCGCTTTTACATGTTCTGCGCAAATTTCAGCCAGAAAAATATTTAGCACGCAACAGCGATTTCTAATGTCGATACTGACAAGAGCATATTATATAACAAATTTCTTTTTCGTGAAAAGGTGCTTGCGCCCCTTTTGTCTCTTTGCGAAATTCAGAGGAAAAATATCCCAACATGTCCCCAAGTTTCGGCGTCCCAGCGACCTCATTAAATAACGCCCGCCGACCAGCCCAACAAGCCATCAACCAATCATGTTGACAAGTTCGCAAACATCGAGCAATGTTAAATGATGCAGCTGCAATTTCCTTGTCTTTCGATGCTTAGCTGGTAAACAGCGAGTTGCACAAAATAACTCAATAATACAGACACGAGAACAGCATTTTAACGATATCAACCAATGTTCAAAATAATACAGATTTTGCATACCTTAACAATCTTAAGATCGTTAGTAAAGTACATGTTAGTTAAGAAAGTACACGGAAGCTGCTCGAAACATATCATTCCCACAATCTGAACAAAAAAATAAATGGTTGCAAAAGTCGGTTGAAAAGTACATCTCAGGTTGACATAAAAAAAACGATCACCTCATGCGTGAGACAAACGCGTCCTCACCTTTGGCTTTATAAACATTGAACAGGAGATAAATTATAAAAGATAAACGCTCTTCGGAACGCAGGTCATCAACAGAAGATTAAATGATTTGTGCAAATGGAGAACGGGGGCGAAGGAATGATTTAAAATATTTGCCACATTTTAGCATTCTAAACCTAGGCGAGCTAGCAAGGCGTCTAATACGGCTAGCTTCCTACTGGCATCATCTATGTGGCCATAACATCCTAAAGAGTTTGATATGTGGTATCTGATATCGTCCACAACTGGAATCGAATCTGTTTCCTGACGAGAAAGCACACTGGCAGCATCCTCTTCAACCAGCTGCGCGAATTCGTCGAGCTCCACCAGCTTCTCCAGTGACTGAAATGTGAAAAGTTATTTTCAACTAACCTACTGAAAATGATTATGAAGTAAAACTGCCTCGCGAATACTGCCTCGCGCCTCGCGATTATCGACTAAAATGACTTTTCCCGGTAAACTTCTTCCCCACACGCCTTCATACTGCACTAAAAGGACAGCTGCGTCTGATTCTAAGGAAAAACATTGAGAACGTGTGTGTAATCCGGTGCACTGACGCGGTTCGATAGTTAGCCACAACTGCACCACTGCCACGGCACTTTAAAGTTGCGACATTCTCTCCTGTACATTTACTGCCATTGGAACACGAACAATATTGTTGTATCTCAGACAGAAGTGCAGCAAGGGCGTCGCGGGATTGTGAAGCACATTAGGCAAAAAGAAAACGAGCCTGCCGATTTATGAGATGGTTCAGCAAAAAGTTTTCCACCGTCAAATCCAAACTGCCCAGAAAAAGGTACGAGCCTTCTCAACTTTCAGTCATGCGCATCAATACTTTGTCATCCTTCAATTCTCTCGCATTTGAATTGTCTTTGTTTGATTGGCGACGCCGAACAAGTGCGGTTCATATGAAAAATATGTGACACCAACAATCGGCCTGCATTAGTGAAAGCAACTAGTGATCGCTTACAATCGGTGTGTTAACTGCAAGTGACTATTACAGTTTGACATAGTGACACCGCAAACGACTTAAAACACAGGGGAGCACGGAAATGTGAACAAAATCCAATGCGTTACTTTCATGTGGTTATTCACCTAAAACATCATCACCGTTAGGTACCTAATACCAAACTTCAAACTTGCCTGGGCCATGAAAGCGGTGCATCGGTTCTCAAGCCGAGTGAGACCAAGACTGCGAGCGACTTTTAGAAAGTCGACAACATTTATTTCGTCCACATGCGTTTCGAGCTGTTGGCTGCATTTCCGACTCAACCCGTGAAGCAGAAACATATGCGACGCGTACAAGGTCTCCAATGCATCGTCCGGGTCATCGCACTGCAAGACAATAATGAGGCAGTGAACTGTTGGTGGCGCGTACTGGTATGATTGCGATTACGTGAAGGGTTGTTGGAAGCAGGGACGCCGGAGCAGCGGTAGGGCAGGGCAGTAATACAGTTGAAGACAATGGAAACTTAAAAAAATCGTTACCATTTATGCTTGTTTCTGTTTCGCAATAATGTTGACCTCAAAAATAATAACAGATATTACAGAAAGCCCTTCTGAATCTTCTGGGTGCGCGAATAGCTGCAATATATTTCTTTTCAATTCGGTATTGATAAACCATGAAACTACCTATGATGTTTTTATGCAAAGGCTCCTCCGCCCCCGTTTCCCCCCTTTTGAAACGGCAAGGGGGGCATTGCCCCCGCCATTTCCCCGCTCTCCGGCGTCCCTGATTGGAAGCACACCAATCATCCATTTCGACCTCCTCCAGGAAGAACATGAACGAGGCACTGCAACCTGGTCGTCATAGTGCACACAATCAAGCGGGAAGCTTTTGTCGGTCGGTGATAAGGGAATTGCCAGCGGATGAAACCTCAGATAATGTCAGAAAAAGTTGGAACGGTAATTATATTTATAATTGTCTTAACGAAAAACTGTCGCAGGGAAGAGTTGACTTATCGAAAACCTATAAATTCTATGCAACCTATAGGTTATAGGCAAGATAGATCATATGCAGCGTGTGCATTATTTGTTATATTTGCTGGCAACGTCTATCATGAAACCGACCAATGCCCAATAAATTCTATACGCTTTTCAACATAGCATCAAAAGCTGTGAGGAGCACTAAGTATCACAGTGCCAGTTCGAAAATGCAAAAGTGAGATCTTCAGACAAGCTCCCCTTCAAAGGCAACCTGTTCCGTTACGCGGTTGAACTGGGTAGCCATACAATACCACGGCAGCAACTTTTCAATATGACAAACTTATAATCTATCTCGCAGTCAATCAAGGTCGAAAATATATTACCAGAGTTCCTTGTATATTTCATTAACTGTAATTCATGTACCCAGTAAACGCATAGACTTTGTTTCTCGCTTTTTTGTGATAAAAAAAAAATATATAGATATATCTCTATTTCACAAACCATATCAAAAGTCACTCAAAAACAATAAATAATTTCATAAAACTGACACTCTATACTGAAGTGCAGTTGTGCAATTGTACAAAAAGTCAATAAAATGAAGAAGCATTTCAAAACCGATTTTCAGCTACCAATGTCAGAACAAACTACTAGCGATAAATCGTAAAGTATTTTTTGCGTGAAACTTAGATGCACAACAAAATATTTATGTTCATTATTTACTTTGCTGGAAAATCGAGAAATCGACCGATTGACAAAAGAAGCTGAAAACCAGTTTGCGAAAACTTTTGTAACTGGAACGAGAGTCTGTATTTTTAGATCAATAATAAAACGCAGCTGACAAGAAGCACCTCAAATTGGTCTGTGTAGACGTAGACAATGATGTGCTTGAAGGCTCGGTGGCTTATATCACGCAAAGAAACAACGGGCATTCTGTTCGCGGGTTCCATGAAATGGTTTTCCATGAAATGATCATCTGATCGCGCTCGAAAGTACTCCGAAGTCATATAAAGGAAAGCCTGCTCCCAAATGAAACGTTACCGTGAATACCACGTACAAGTCTTAGTTGGAGAGCGATATAAAAGTTCAGCCAAACCTTCTTTGCAACAACAGTCACAAGATCCCATTAAAATATTTCAAGGAGAACACATTCTTACAGAAGCACGTAGATCACCTGAGCCCAGACGTACTCGACAGCACCACTGAGTTAAAACATGAAACGTGAGTACAGATTTTTACTCACTTCGCTACCTCACTGTTGGACAGGAAGTCTACACCGCGCCACACGATATCACGGGAAAAAAGGCATTTTTTGAATGGCGACTGTCGTGTTAGTAAATAATTGTCATTCAAAACTAATCGCTTCAAACAAGGGTTGGAGCCAACTGCAATTTTAATTGAATGCAACTTGACTATACCCAGGCAAATAATTTTAATTGGTAATTCTCACAAGTCGTTCAGTGGCAGTTAAACCTGAAGTCATTGGATTCCTAACAAAATAACAACCGCAAATGAACAATTCATGAAAGCAGTAAGGGTTCGCGCATAATAATTGCTTTTTCATAAAAGTAACGCTACATTTGCATATAGCTTGCTTCTCGTAGAGGAAACATCAATTCGTTTCTATTCCAAAAGTGTTATCTTTATACAATAGCCACAAATGGCAAATCACTCAACCGGAACAAATTGCTAGTGGGCACAACTACAGTATAGTGTGACTACGCCCTGCGCCAATCAGTGATGGCGCTAAATTTTACTGTACTTGCCTGTAAAGAACTCGAATCAGTCTATATCGTGAGGGTAAGCACATTCGCACACAGACGTTAGCATGAAAAATGTAACAGAATTGGTCAAAAACTCGCAAACCACGCGGAAAAGCATCAGCCAGAACGACTTGACGGCTCTGCGCTTCTCCACCAAGAACTACAGTACTTGCAAATGGAACTGAGAACAGGATTGCCAGGTTGGCCTTTTCCAGGCCATATTTACGAAACCTGGCCTTTTTTCAAGTTGGTTGGCGTTAAAAAATTCATTTGGCCTTTTGACTTTTTTACAATGCAAGTTTCCTCTGTAGAAAAATATTTAACATACCATTTTTTCGGCAACATTTTTGCAATATATTTTTGATAAATGCTATATTAGACCAAGGCCCACGTTTTGATGTTAGTAAAATTTCTGGGATGAGAGATTCGAAATAATTTTTTGCGCAAACAGTGGAAATGCCTGCTCTGTGTAGTTTGTTGCAAGCACTAAGCATGGCTCGATGCTGACCTATAGGTCTGCGTCCTGCCATAGAAATACAACAATGACCTCGAACAAGTGTTTTCGTTTTACTTATCTGCTTGTATCGCGTACGTTTCGGTTCTTATTTCGTTAAAAATAGCATTCAACGAAGGTCGTATTGTATTCAACTTATATAGTGGTACATACGTACACTACAATACATAGTATAGGCTGCGGCTTGGTGCCGCCGGTGGATTCCCAACGGTGTTGCAAAAGGATTTGCTGGCAAATTAAGTGTTGGTTAATAACAAAGGATTAGCAACACCACAAAAAAGTTTGGCTTTCCTTCTTGGCTTCAAATAATCGACTGGGCCTTTTTCTGGCCTTTTTTAGCATTGTTTGTCTTTGTTGAAATTTTCATCTGACAACCCTGACTGTTAAACGCGCGTTACAATCATATTACGTAATCTTTTGCAAGTAAAATACTTAAAATACTCACATGTTTCAAGGAGTTTTTCAGAAAAATGCAAGACAGAAAATGTTTGCTTTCTAAGAAACTTAGTCTTAAAAATGCAAAAAGAAAAGCTCGTCAAAACACGTGGTAGCCTACTCATGATGCCCCATTCTTTGTCTATCTGCGCGGTTCGCGTAGGTTCAGTGACGCCGGTATGTGGGCGCACGGTTCCCAGAAAAAAAGAATAGTTTTTCTAAATTATTCGGTATGCCTACGTAACACGTAAGCATAAACTCAAACGCATTGCATCATCGCATAGATTTGTGCACCATCCCACTGCTCTATGTTGATGACGCCGGAACAGTGCGCAGTGAAAATATACGTCAACAGGTAGTAATTGCACCTCATCGACAGTTGCAGCAACTCTATTACCAAAGACGTTCAGCGATACTTCCAAAGCAAAACGACATGGCTGCACAGTGGCACACGTTAACAGCGAAGTATTTGCACGTACCTTGTGTCCGAGAAAATAGTGGCCATCAATTTCAAAACAAATATCGGCAAACAAACAGTTTTCTCTCCACATAGTGGTGAACGGCAGCACTCCATCTTCAACCCAATCGTTAAGGGATGGTGGAATCACTTGATCAGCCAGTCCTCTCAAATCTGACACAAGCCTCGCGTGAGACCCCTCGCTTTCAACAGTCAAAACTTTCACACGCTTTTCCATCAATGGCTTTAGCTTGACTGCAACATAAAGTTAATTCCTTTACAAATTCAAATAAATATTTTTTCATTACAGCATCATAATCATGGTAATTCCAAACTGCAACGCAATAGTATGAATCAGAAGTCAAGAATACATCATTAATGGAAATCTGAAAAAACTGATCAACTTGAGGTGGTCCAAGTTTTATGTAACGAATCGTCTTATTCGTTGAAATGATGAAAACTCGTAAATTGAAGATTACCAGGCTGCACTAACACCACCATAATTTTCTTCCATCATCCTTTTAATTTATCTATCTTTAGTGTGTGCTTGTCTAACCTGCTGAATAGCTTTGCGTGGGTTTTATTGTAATTATTACATTATATTTGTTTTACGACGAAAGGCGGAAGGCCGCAGCCTTTAAAGGCCGCTTATCGGTCACGCACTGCTGACAAAAAACTACCACGACAAAGAATAAAAAAATCGAAAATACTTTTTCATCGCGCGAGGTTACCTCAGGTCAAATGCGCAAAATCGGCATCCATTTCATCATCTAACTCGTAACCAGGGGGCCGCAGACCCCCAAGAAAATGTTTCTTCCCCCCTGGGAAAATATGTTGGACATAGTTTAAAAAATTTGGGCCCCTCTCAGAAAACACTTCGCCCCACCTGATGTCCCAAGCTGGTTACGGGCCTGGGAAACAAACACTTGATAACCCATGACGACAACATGCTAGGGCATGGGACACAAAATGGAAAGCGCGAATACTCGACGATATCCAACATGTACACAGTTCGAGACCTTGATGGTAATGACCACTTGAAGTCAGGGCTCAAATGGTTTGGTAACCTTAACTTCCCTGCCTCTAGCACAGTGCGTCTTAACCGGGTGAATGGTTCACCCCAGGGTGAATGAAAGAAGAGGGGTGAATAAATTTTCTGTTGTTCAGATATTTCATTATCTTGTTCTTGTTTCTTTACCCAACACATATTAGCAATTATGAATAATATGCCGAACTTCAGACATTTTAACTTTTCGTCTTTAAAGCACTTAGCAGCTCATCACTTCAGGAAAGCTGTACGATGATACAATTTACTACCTTTATGACATAACAAGGATGGATTTTACCGAAAGGTGCCATGTTTTACTCACTCGAATTAATGACAGAATCTCCGTGTGCTCTGCATGAGCATCCTGTATTCCTGTGCGAAGGTTATGTGCTAGAATCGCAGTAGCCTACTTCCGCAAGTTTCATTCTCAATCTCGAGTGAAAGCCAGACATGAACACTGATCAAGTGATCAGAGTAGACTTACCGCTCTAAGCAAACTTAGCAAAAGAGTAGCCTTTGTGTGACATTTTTTATCACCAATTTGGGTATTAATTCCAACATCTAATGCGCGTTTATATCTCAGGTATTACGTACAGAAGGTCCAAGTAATACGTACAAAAACGCTTTGTTTTGATGACAGTAAATGTAACTCAATACATGAAATCAACCAGTATACGCCAGCTTTGCAGTAAACAAAAACAGATTTTTTAAGGAAAGCTAGCATCGAGAATAAGTTTCCTTCAGCAAGATTTTTGTCAGAACGTCTTTCAAAACATATTTCTATGAGGATTTTTAGGTTGGTTTGTTCATATTTCCAGAGTATAAGGAAATTGCACCCTTCCGGCAACTGGAGCTCATGACTACCATGCGCACGTCAGAGAAACGATTTTCGTTTTTGGTCACGTTCATGGGCGTCGGAAGGGGGAGGAGGGGACCTTGGATTTTGAAATTTGATATTTTCCGATTCATTTTTTGTAGAAAAATGTTTTTCTGAGAGTTCTGATTTGTTAAAATGAAATTGCACCGTGGTTGGACCCCCTGGAAAAGTCCACTACTGCCTTCCCTGAAAAAAAATTTCCAATGCTCTTGGTCGATCCAGGGTTCCTACGCAGTCTGGAAAAGTATGGAAACATTTTTGTTATTTTCCAGTCAGGAAAAGTCTGGAATAAAATTTTGTTTTGGTCTTTTAGTATGGAAAAAAAATGTTTCCAGACTTGATCTTTTGACATACATGTTGTTCATAATATTTTATTCAAGATTGATCTAATTTTACTTATATTGTGTTAAATATTACAGTGCCTGTATTTAACATGGTAGGTCATACGAAAATGTTACGTCTGGAAAAAGTTCGAAAATGTCTGGAAAAGGTCTTGAAAAAAAAGTCTGGAAATTTGTAGTCACAATTGTGTAGGAACCCTGTCGAGCTGAAAACGAAAACGCGAAATGTGCAGAAATGCTTCGACTCGTAGCTGATGGTGGCACTGGAGAAAATGAATTTAATATTCTTCGGTTCGAAAAGTTGATCACTAATGTTCAAGAGCAGTGCAGTAAAATATTTATAGTTTTGTATTGTCTTTTTGTGGTTTTATTTTTGTGTCTGTAGTGGCATAGGTCTGGAATTAGATTCTCCCTGCGCCCATAGTTTTCAAGTTGTGTCGTCGATCGTTAAAACACACCTGATGACTACATTTGCTGTTTTCGTAATCGCCCATTTCTTGACAGTCGATGCGGATTCGGCTGTCTTTAAATGAGTCACTTAGCTCAAGCAGATCTTGTACAAAAATCAAACACAGCAATAACATCGTAAAGGCTATTGTTGTCACATGGGACATGAATCTGCAGTAGGGTGAATGAGAATAAACAACCGATGGCAGGGGTGAACGTAACCGAAAAAGGTTAAGAAGCACTGCTCTAGCACATGAAATTGTGGATTAATTTCTGAACACGTTCTACAAGATGAGCAGCCACGTTTCACGTCGTCAGTAGAAAAAGGCGGGTTCTTAGAACGCACAAAAATGCAATAAACGTGTTACCCTAGGATGACAAAGACCTTGGTGCAGTTCTTCCAAAATATATTGAGAAACGGTGGAACAAAACGCGCGCTTAAGTGAAGTTCACGTGGGCTTAGCGATCTTAACATGAAAGCAATGGGCCGCCCCCTGTTGATTCAGTATTGCAGAAACCGCCACGTTAGCAGCATCGCACTCCACCACTAACGGCAGCGATTCGTCAACCGCTTGCAAGGATGCGTCAGCGGTATTTTTCAACGAATTAAGATATTTTACGCGCTGTTGATCTAATGGAAACTAGTTCGTGTTTTACGTCGAGTTATTCTATCGGAAAAACGAGGCATCCAGTTTACGTGTTACCACGTAATCCCGATGCTTGTTGGAGCGACTTACGACCCCTGGGTGCAGGTAACTCATGCAACGGCCGTAATCGTTCTAGATTAGGCTTAATAAACCCGTGTCCAACGCTATACCCCAACATTCGCTGTTGGAGACAACCAAGGGTTGAGTACGCGAAGCCAATATGCTAGGTCTAATTATTCTGGCTTCGTACAGTCTTTTTACTTGTGTCTGAATGAATTCAGAATCAGGTGCTCTATATCTCCTCGACTGTACAGCTATCAGACTACAATCTGTCGTTAACGTACCAAATATACATTGCATGCTAACGGCAGCCACAGCGCTTACGTTTGCTTCGATGCAGAGGATATTACTAACACTGGTTTAGAACCAGCAAACTCAAGCAAGGCTTGATGAAAGCGCCGTTGAAAATCTTGCCCAAGCAAAGCGACACAGCAAAGACTTTTCATCTGCACCAACATAAACATTGTTGTACACTTTATCGTTCAGTGTCAATCCAACATAAAAGCGCCCATTTATATTTCCCAACAGAGAACCCAGGACCATAGATACATTAATAGTCGACGTATGAATAGGCATTAGGCAAATTCAAACATCTTCGCAGTTCTTCGGTTCATATAGCTCAGACAGCTTCCCGGGGCAATATATTCACACATGCGTTCCACAAACATACGAAACTCTGTCACCGTAGAAGAAAGACACTCCGAAGCTTGCTCCATAGCTCATAACGAAGGATGAAATACCGAAGCCGAGGCGGATGTGGTGGTATCCAGCCGTTGTGCAGGTTCTTCACACGCCTTTGCAAAATGCACTTTTCCGTGGCATCGGAAGCACATAGCAGGACACTTCTTGTAATCATGATTCTTGTTTCTACCACAGAAGGCGTACCTGTCGTGAGTGTACGTCGCAGAGGTCGAGTAATCCAAGGTAACAGTCATCGACCGGGCACGCAAAAGCAGAATATCTTCCAGGTCTTCAGAATTCTTTTGCGCAGTGTCAAGGGCGCGGGTTCTTTCAAAAGCATCAACTGTGAAGGTGGACTCTTCAAGCAAGCGCTGGCGCCAGACGAAATACCACTGATAAACCCGTCGCCCATCTTACTCTTTCTGTAACACTACGCGGAACTTGCTGTTTTTGGTTATCGCCTTAATTCCTGCAGAAACTCTTCTAAAGATCAACCAGGTTGTTGCTTGATGGTCGAAAGCGACAAGGAAATACTTCGTTCAGTCCTTTCATGAACAAACTTTTTACAATAATAACATGTCATGGCATGTTTGACACTCATCAATGTGCTCATAAACGGTCCACGCCAAATAATTCGTTAGTACATGTACATCCAACTTGTTCATGTCTCAACAGTCTCGTGAGCCGTAATGTAACTGTTAAATGTCTTTTTTCAATGCTTCCACTCTTTCTCCTTCGTTGCACCAATGATACTAGGTCTGAGCGCTTTTGTCATTGCTAACGGCTAAGATTGTTCAAAGCAATTACAGTCAAATAAATTGTCATAAGCCTTTGTCTAACATTTACCAACAATAACAATAACAAGTGACTTAGGTTTTTTGAGTCTGCATCCACAACAACAAAGAACTAATAATGATACCATAATAGCAGTTATCAACTTATCTCACGAACGCCCGAGCGTCTGAACGCTGTGAAGTCCCAACCAGGGTTGCCAGGTTGGCCTTTTCAAGGCGAAATTTCAGATATCTGGCTTCATTTCAAGTAGGTTGGCTACATAATTTTAGTTGGCCTTTTGGCCTCATCTCAAGTTGGTTGGCCATAACAAATTTATTTGGCTTTTTTGCCTTTTTAAGATGAAAACATTTCCTCTAAGGAAAAATATTACTATTCCATTTTTTCCGCAACACATTTGCAAAATTTTTGTAATAGATGCTATACCAGACCGACACCCGCGTTCTGATATTGGTTGGATTTGAAGGATGCTAGATTCGAAATAATTTTTTGTGTATTCACTGGAAACGTGTGCACTGTATAGAGCAGGGGTGGCCAAACCTGCTCCATGTATGAGCCGCATGTCGCAAAACCCAAGTTACAAAGAGCCACAACATAAAAATCTAAAAACACGAATTTATTTGCGATCTACGCTTCTGTGACATCGTAATACTTTTTGGAACGACTAACATAAGTAATACTGCAAGGCACGCTATAGCTACCACATTACTATTTTGCAATATTTGTACACTTTGCAATAGAAATAAAAAACAAATATATAATTTTTCGGAAAGCTCAAAGAGCCGAATGCAAAGGTTCGAAGAGCCGCAGTTTGGCCACCCCTGGTATAGAGTGTTCTAAACAATAAGCAGGTCAACGCTTGCAGACAGGTCTGCGTCTCCGCGATGGAAATGCGACAAAAACGTCGAGGAAGTGGAAGGGCTCGTGTGGTTCTGGTCGTAAGTACAGGAGTCAATGGGAGATGACTTCCGCATGGGTGCAGAAAGCTGCCGATGGATCAGTGTGCAAACTGTGGCACCATGCTATCCAAAGCGTGCAATCTCACAAACCATAAAAAGTCAGAGAAACATCAGTAATATGCTCCAGTACAATGCCAGGCAAGACTTACCTCAATTTCGAAGAAAATGTCCAGTGATATTCTTGTAATTTAGATGTTTCTTTGTGACAAAGGAATAGCAATACTACAAACGAAGTTTGGCTTTTTTCTGGCCTTTAAACAATCAGTTTGGTTCTTTTTGGTCTCTTTGCAGTACTGTTTGGCTTTTTATTGAAATGAAATTTTCATCTGCCAGCCCTGGTCCCAACAAGAACTGAACAGCTAATATCGCGATGAGATAGTAGTCGCATGCGCGACAGTCAAGGCATTTACGATTAAGGTTGAAATCAAGGTGCTTACTGCAGGCAGACGTGGTACTCAATGCACATACGCAATTAGTACTCACACTATATCACGACACTCTTTGAACCTTTTGGCAATCAAAAGACGAAGAACAGATGACATTAGGCCAAAAAGTTTCTTGTCATAATGCACCAAAATTTGACGGACTGAATTTGTCAATTTCAGGTCATTTTGAAACGAAGCGGGTGAAAAGTTTTAATGCACAGTGTTATGATTTTGGCTGGAGACAACTGGACATTATCCCAGAGTAAAGCATCGGACTGTGAGCGAATGCTGCTCATAACACTTCTAGCATTCTCAAATGGAAATGGACACTGAATGCAGGAATGTCTATCTACCCACCAAGCTTAAAATAGCTTTATGCGTGTAACTTGCAACATATCACGCTTATGTAGGCACATGATACGCGGGTGGTGTTTCTATGAACTTCGGCTACACCTTAATATCATTATCACAAGTAACTTAAGTATACAGACAGAAAAATAATAGCAGTAAGAAAGAAATCTGCGGCTATGCAGTCTCAAAAGCGATGGTACAAGAGTTATAAACTGGTTATCACTGCCATTAAATATTTGAAGAACTTCTTTACAAACTACTGTAATTATTATTATGATTTTATTTTTGCAAGCGAATGCTTTTCACCGGGTCATATTATTGGAAATATACGTAACTTCAGTGCATGCCTCTGCTGCTTCTCAAACCACTATATTTCCATCCCAAATTATCTTATATGTATGTTAGCCAACCATAACTGTAGTCTGATGAGTTCATATTGTTGACCTTTTTAATTTGATTTTGGTGACGGCAGTTGGCGGCAGGCCGAAGGTTGAAAGATGCTCCTTTCCGGTTCGGTTGAGGTACTCACGCTAAGGGACCAAATCTAATTAATCAACAATCGCAAAAACTTTCACAAAAAGAAGGGGTCCGCAGCGGTTTGGGGTGCAATGAAAGGGATGCGCAACGACAAAAAGTTTGGGAACCACTGCACTAATGGAATAAAAAGCAATTCTAACTCATTATTATTCTTTGAAGTGTATGGCTCGCTAACCGGCCACGGCTATTCGCTACCCGTTTGTGGTTCCGCAATTACGTCGAGGTGTAACTATGCGTTGCGAATGACGTGCATTGTGTGATTTGTTCAATTTTTGTCCGTTTTTGAAGGGTGGGGGAGGCAGTGACCAATCACGAGTGCAGCGATGGAAAGAGAACCAGGGTGTTGCAGGAGTTGCTCAGTGCAATTGCATAAAATTGAATGCAGTTTTGTGCAACCATAAATCACCTTGGCTAGTTCCAATAAATCGTGTATGCATCGTCATGTAACCTGGTAATACTTACCCAACTTATCAACTCTAGCTACAGCGCGATCGATTTCTTCGTTAAGGTAATGAAGCTTGCAGTTTTTGGCAAGTCGCTGAACGTCTGCGATGAGGTCATGTTGGACGTCAAGTCTCCCGGTATAAAGATATTGCAGCAGAGCTTTAAAAGCTGGTAAGACAACCTAGTATGTAAAAGAACCAAGCGTTGGTGAAATAGAATTTTCTTAAAATGATCTTTGACCAGCCGGCTGGCAGCAGAACACTTTGTCACCAAAAATCTGTTCAAAACCGATTCTATTCAAGAAATAGAACACGGCTGGAAGGCTTTGATGTCGGCTGGTATAGCATGTTACAGGTAAGTGCGAAACGAAGGAAAACTCGCCGGTTTCATGCAAAGTATTCTTTGCTGCCAACGATATGGGCCAAATTATAATTACTTTTTATTTCGTCGGTTGCAAAATTACTTTTCAAATCTTAACTGATAACCGTAATGTGTAATCGCGATTGCTGCCATTGCAAATAAACAGTCAAACATAAACACGTCATGTTAGAAACGCTTGTAACTTAACTACTATTCGTGCACTTGAGCTTCTGATGGTTGACTACTGAAGTTTTTGAACTCATATTCACGGAAGAGCGCGTTATAGCTGGCGCCAAGAAACGTGAAATGGTAACCTCAGTCGCGCTGTGATGACGGCCATGGAATTTGTTTGTAGCGGTAGAAGTGGGAACGAAAGGCTGCAAACGACCCGGTCTAGCTCTAGGCGTGCGTAGATTTCCCTTAGCTTGTAGCGGCACGAGGCAAGCAAACGAATGAATATAAGTTATTGGTTTATCAGCTTTCAGAGGTTAAATGAGAGTCGCCTATGCGCTAGTAGTTAAAATGTGTGCGAAACTTAGGGAAGGGACGAACTGGCACTGCTATAAAGTACTGGAAAACAGCGTGGGATATTATATTTTAAAAAATTCTGGTTGACAGCACAATAGGAGGACGGATTCAAATCAGAGGGGCAAACAATTCGGAAAAACTGTGTACTGCGGGAGAAGCTATTTCTTGGCAAAGACACCTATGCAACTGCTCGTTCGATAAATGCGACCGATGAAGTGACTAATGCAAAAATTAGTTACAATTTGCAATTATTCACCGGTCTCAAGCAAAATGTATAATTCTGTTGAAATCTGCCCGATATCTAGTTCGTACAACTCCATATAAATGTTTCACATTTTGGCATTACTTCGTATAAGACAGTTCTTTTGTTCATGTAAACGGCGGATATTTGACAAGAATTCAAAACATCAATCCTTCTTACCAACTTGTTGTTTATTGTAACTACTCTGCGGTTCTTCCATCGATTGGAAAACGCTTCAGCAAAATACTGAGATCGAGCAGCCAGTATGCAGCGGTGTAAGAAGAAGGTTTCCCCATGAACAACGAAATTAACGTCACTACATACATCTGTTTCGAGTAATCTGCATCAGTATATTAAGTTGGAGTGAATGAAAATTTGGCAACTACAGGAGGTATCAATAATTTTATAACTACATCATTAAACGTTCAAAAATAACAAAAATCTTGACAAAATTTTCGCGCACACACAAATCAGATGCATACCATTCGCTTATGAGTTGCTAAACATCAACATAATATAAGTTTATCTCAACATCAAATGCTCATCTTACATGCATAGCAATTCATAATGTCTCTGTCTCTGCATTCCAACTGGGTGAATTTTTTTCCATGTTTTTAAAAGTGTTCTGATGTCATTAGTCAAAGCACCATACAAGCATCTCTCCCCATCAAAAGTGTTTTCAACACAGCTTGCTCCTGAAAAGTCGATGCTTTGTTACAATCACTCCATGTTGCAGATGTATAACGTCAGGGCTGAACTGAAGAATTTCAAGCCTGATAAAGGCAGAAACTGTTTCATCTACCATTCTTTCGGAGATGGCGTCCGTTTGGAAAATTGGAGACATACCACAAAACTGCAAACAATTTCAGGAATCGAACTTACGTTTTCAGCCCGTTTCGAAGTTGCAGCTTTTCAAAAGTTTTGCATTGTGGGAAGATGAATTCGACCTTGTACCATTGATAAATAAATGTTTTGCTTTACTTAATGCGTATGACGTTACTTGTCTAAGATCCTTCCTTAACCGCACATATTTGGCGATTTTTGGCGCTTGAATTTTTATACATGGCGGGAGGACGAAATTTAAAGTGTAGAAAAGACAAATGGGGAGAATCGTTATTATATTGAGTTAATAATTCCCGGGAAAAGGCGTGCAGGACACATTGATTGTAATACTGTAGTATGTGATTCGCTTGCACTATGCACGTTTCTCAAATGCTTTGTGTTTGTTGTAAGGCGTTAGGAAGGCATTTGACTTGGGATACAGTGCTTACTCGGATAAAAATCTAATGCCCTGATTTTAATTAAGCTATGCGGTCATTTTTATATTTTTTCTGAGTTTAGTACAACAAACGTGTGTTTAACTTTGTCCTTTTTGAGGTAAGTCACGTTTTTTTCCGTGAAAAGTCTCAAAGAGCAAGTAAGGAAAGCATGCTGATCCGGTATACACAAATTTTTGCAAGATTTTCAGAAATTTTGCCGAAGCTTAATACATCATGGGCTACTTTGTTCCAGCTCCGTCTTAATTCAGTAAGTAGCTATGCAGCACTTACAATGAATCACTTTGGTTTGAATGAAGATCTGGAATGCTCTGGTTCTTATATTTTCCCCACTTACTGGCACTCCAGACCTCTGTTTTGTCACTTACGGTTACAACTTGGATTGAAGGACGATCTCAAGGCAAAAATGACTTTGTGTATCACATACAAATGAGAAAATAAGCAACTCCAATATCTTATTAAGACCATGGCGTAACATCATCAATACAAAACAGATACAATAGTTAAAACAGAGTTAAACCTGCAGCAATCGAAACAGACAATCAGCAAAAACTATGCAAAACTGACACATTGCTAAGTTTCTTTTATACATTTGTGCTCCACATGGCAAAAATTACAAAAAATAAATTTGCAAACTGTCTGAAAACTAATTTTACAAATACACTGAAATTGCAAACTCTGCATTGCATATGTTTTCCGAAGCAGATTTTATAGCCAATAAATTTTGTATTTTTGGTGTAACTGCAATTGTGACTTTCAGTACAACAAAGTTGATGATGTGGCACATTACTTTTGGCAGAAAACTGATAATGCCTTTTATTGTAACAATGTCCCTAAGAAAAAAATCCATGTTTCCTTGTGACATGTGCCTAGATGCACATTTAGGGAACTGAGGAAAAAACAACAGTGTATGAGACTGAAATACTTCATTCAATAATTTTGATTAACAAATATTGATTTCACAATCATTTTCATGTTATTTAAAAAATAAGCATTCTACAGATTTTTCAATGGTGGATCAACTAAAAATCATTAAGAGTCAAATTTCAGCACCAGTGAATATGTTGCTGCTTCAAAACTCTAGAAGTTGTTTTTTACCTTGAAAAATCAACTACACTTACTGAAAAAAGCCTACAAAACAATGAGAGATATTTTGTGTGGAAACTCCAGATCTAAAACAACGTATAACACAATTATCAGTAAAATTCAATTCAAAGCCTTGTGATCTGTATGTGGCATGTTTGTTTTTACAGCAAGCATTGGTAGATACCAGGTAATAATGGCTATTGCAAAAAGGTAGTTTCAACCAAAAAACATGTGTTATCCATTACACAACATCATACTCAAATTAGGAATAAAGCTGACAAGACACCCACATTTGGAAACTTTATTTTTACTTTTTCCTACTTTGGAAACAAAAAATGAAACTACAAGGCATTATTTTGAGCAGGAAGAGTGAAACTTACAGAAAACACAAGCAAAATTTGACAGACGAATATTCAGTTGTTTTGGTATACCAGCATTAAACAAAGAGCCTTAAGGTTTCTATGATCAGTGATCAGCAAAGGCTCAATTTATTTTCAAAATCATTTATAAATTAGTGACCAGCATCCTCCAGAGGCTTTTCACATATGGAACCCAAATGGGTTCATACTACAAAGCAAAAGAAACTGAAGAAGACCTAAATGAAATGAAAACATGTTTCTATATTAGTTCTATGCATTGACTGGCTTGTTTATGTCAAACTCAAGGAACATATTACAGTTAAGAATTCTTTCACTGCATCTTTAATCATATTCATGTCCAATTTCATATGCTGTCTTGGTAAATGATAAGAATTTGATTTTTGATGGTTTATATCTCAAAAACGTATGAACAACTACAGCTAAGAACTAAGAAAAAAAGTCATTTACAATCAAAAAGGAGTTTAGGTCCCAAATTCACAGCAGCCTACCATGATGGAGCAAATACTCAACAAGTCTGTAGTGTCCACATAGGCAAGCATAGTATCTGCAAAGAAAAAACAACTCCTGTTTACTAATGTTGTAACTCTATTAACAACTATATCACTATCAAATATTCTGTATTCAAAATCACATAATACCAACAATGAAAAACCTATTAAGTACTTTAAATACATGATAAATTATCTTACAGAATTAGTAATATTATTTGCTTAATTACTTGTCATGCCTCTCTGATAAGACATGTAAAATAGCAGGTTATAAGGTTCAAGAAAAGCAAACGATGAGGGTATACTGAAAGCGGTTTATTTTCCACATTTGAAAGTTGTTTTTATAACTGTTAAATATTATTAGCTTGAAATCTTTCCTACAAATTTTTAGGGCAGTGTGATAGGGCAGTGCTTTAGGGCAGTGTGATCCAGCTACAGGCTCGCGGGCTGCATGTTGCCCTCGGACTGAATGTTTAAGGCCCTCAAGCTTTCTCTGTATTGACTTAATGTTGTGTGTGTTACAGTAGGTAATTTTAATTATAACAAGCATTGCATCTTTTAAATATAATGTACAATACTAACAGCGTTAGACTATAGACTGTAGAGAGCATCTGGAAATTAGTCAGCAAAGAATAGATTTTCGAAGCTGAAATATTTCGCACTAAAATTACACTCGATCTTTGGAAACACATACGTGTGTGAGAGCACATATGTTTTCTATGACAAAACAAGTCAAATCTAAAAACAGAAATTGAATGGTAGACGAAATACTGGATGATAGCCTAGCCTCCAACTTGCTACCACTAACACTGGTATTGAGAAAGGAATGAGTGTCAGAGAAGCCTCGACCACATGCATCCCACTGATCAAGATTTGTAATAAACTGCTCTTTGCTCTTGTGTAATAATTTCAATGACACACTCACTGATCTTTCCATTTTTAATTTTAAATCATGTGAATCTGTTGTTTTATACATCATTTTGCTAGAAGTTGCCTGCAAGTTGTCACATTTTTGTAGTGGCCTATAGGTCAAAAGCAGTTGGACCATGCTGTTTTAGGCTGTAGTTTTATTCTGGTATCATCATGATGTAAAAGTGTTTTTGGTCTTCAAAGCATTTGAAACAAAAGCACACATGTGTTACATGTTTTAACATATCTGCATTGCAACAAAAGGAGAATGCATATATGCTAACCCATTTTTATTAAAAATCACAAAAATACTCTGATCAATAAATAGTCAGTAGAATTTTAGCAATCAAGACCACTTTAATAAAATAATTTTTCTTTATTTTGAAACATTGCCATGCATTTGAAAAAAAACACTTGAATAAATTTCCAATTCTTTGCAACAACAACTGCATTCAATTTCCGCAACAAAACATTCAGCAGTACCATAAAAAACCATGGAACATTTCAGTTTGATACGAAACTCAATAGCATAAGTGAAATCATTCTTACAGTGGAGTACTATCCCAAGAGTCACGAATGTTTAAATCCACTCCTTTTTCTTCACACAACTTTCTGAAAAAACAAAGTTGTTGTTGAGTCAGTCTTATATTTCATGTTCTTTCTATAAAAACCATGCACTGTGTTCAAAGTTGTGCATCTGACAACAATAAATATTGAAAACAAGTTATTTTCATAATCAGTCAAGTTACTTTGCGAACAGGAAAAAAACCATATAATTTCCAATGTTAAAAAACAAAAAATGATGTTGAAATGAAATTACAGTTGCTACCTAGTATTTATCCTGTGTTACACTTAGACATTTTTATAGGTTACAATGTACCGCAATTAAATTGATACTTTAAAATTTACATGTAATTATCAAAGCACACAACATCAATGAAAGCAATGTAATGTTAACTCTGCACGTAATGCTAAGTTACTTAAATGCAAATGTGTCAAGCTTGAATCATCACAAAAAGATGAAAGCAGAGCCCAGTCAGTTGATTCCTCAAAAGCTTACAGAAAAAAAGCCTAAAGCTTTCAATTGTTACAATAAATGCTAATCTAGCAAAACATAAAAAGAGGCAGCTTTTTTTCTGTAAGCTTTGCTCTGCTCACTATTACCAGCTATAGTATTGTAACATTTTCCTTTGTAATATTTATTCTTTCAAACCTGATGTACCCTTTGAAAAGTGCAAATCTGCCAGTTGGGGTATATGTAATCTAGGTTTAGAACCTCTGTTCTGCATGTAAGTTTCAAATTCAGTAAAAAGATCGGACTTAAAATTGAAGACCTTCGAACAAAAAGTGCTTAAGTCACATTCTCGGGTAAACGGAGTTAGACAGTGGAAATTTTTTCGCAAGCCCTCCCTAACCTACTCTCCAAAAATCTAGCATTGAAAAAGTGTCTAAAGTGCAAATCTGCACAACGACATTCTGCCTCATCTCATCGTTTTCAGTCCTAGAAGTCCTTAGGTCTGCTGCTTATGAATTCATCCAATCAGAAGCTCTCATTTCAGTGATGTGTGAGCCTGCTCATGCGTTGCTGCACAGGTTGTTGATATAACCAGGCTGGATGAGAAGGTAGGCCTTGCAGGAAAGAGTGACTGTGAAAGGTTATTTATTGTAGGATGAAGGTGAGTTTGATGCGTAATTAGGTTTGAGCTATTTCTAAATTTAATGTACGCCAAAAGTATCTGAGCATTTTACCTCTCTATAGTACAGGAGACCCACTATTATTTATGAAACATAGTGAACAATAGATGTGTTCTACAGGACACCCCCTGTTATTTTACTGAAAATATGATTGGTTGTTAAATCGTCTGGTTTAACTCTGCTTCATATAAAGCTGTTTCATGACGGAATTTTGATCTGCCAAAAGTAAAACAAGTTCAACAATCAGCATGTATTTAGAGTGTGAAAGTTCTCGTGTAACATATTTTTTTTTCTGTGGCAACAGGCTGCATGACTTCAATGTCCAGAGATATCTAGCAGTCCATAATCATTTGCAGATCAGTTATTGCTGTCTTAGTAATGTATTCCAGTAAACCTATTGAATCATGTGATACTGTTGGTCATGAACAAGATTTTAGTCCAAAGAAAAGGAAATTGAATCCACAAACGTGGGAGGCCAACAGAGTAAAAATCCAAGGTCCAAGGTGAGCTTTTGTGTAGGCCTATGATGTTTTCTTGTAGCATTTAGTTTATGCAAATAATAAGTCTGTGTGTTTTCTGGCTTTACAATAATACATCAATCATACATGTGATGTGTAGGCTATGTGCTTTTGAAGCTGTTATGTTGTGCAAATGACTAACTACATCATGCATTGGATGGCAAAGTTTTTCAATTAAGATGGTAGATGCTATTTTTTATTAATGTAAACTGGTGGTGATGGTCTGATGTCATCCAATGTCTGTTTCACTAAACAAGTCAGTTACTTGGCAAACACAACTACCAAGTAAGGAGTCTAGCCTAGTTTTGAAATCCCTTCAAGTTGAAGTTAGGCTTGGGTCAGATTAAGGTTAGAGAATACACAGCTTGGATAGACAAGTAAATTGAATCTATGCCAAAGAAAAAATTAATTCCACAAACCTGGAAGGCCAACAAAATAGGAAAAGCTCAGAGCCAAGGTAAACGTTTGTGTAGGCTACAGGCCTACAGTTGTCTTGTAGCATTTAATTTATGCAAATGAGAAATCTCTGCATGTAGAGCTTTAAAATATTATATGTGATTTAGTTGTACACATGCTTTGAAGCTTTTAAGTTGTGCAAATGACTAGTTACACACATTTGATGGCAAGATTTTAAATAAAGATAATAGAGGTTATTTTTGGTTACGGTCAACTGGTGTTAGTTATCACTGATCAGATGTCATCCAATGTTTAGTAGGCAACTCAGTCACCGAGCAAACACAAAAACTACCAAGTCAGGAGTCTCACCTAGTTTTTTAATCCCTTGAAGTTGGTGTTAGGTTATGTTTGAGTAAGATTAAGGTTAGGGGAATAAACAACTGTGATAGACATGCAATTTGCAACACTTTTTGCAACCGAGTGAGAGGATGTCTCACCCAAAGCTTGATATATTGGGAAACAGATACTTTTTTGTAGTTTGCCAAAGGATACTGTTTATTTCCTTGGTCAAGATATTTACTGTTGTGCATTTCTATTCAAATTTTGTAGTTTGTTTCAGGTACACCTCACAAAACTTATTCTGGAAATGAAGTTGCAGAAAGAACCCAACCAATTGTGTCATGTCGTTGCAACTGCTACGCTGCGTTTAGTGAGGAGGAACATCATCACATATTCCAGTCATTCTGTGGTTTACAAGATCATGTGACCCAAAACACATATTTATGTGGCTGCATAGCAGCAATACCTGCAGCACATACCTATAGAGGGATGAAAATAAAATCGCTGGTCAGTGCCATTGATCCAGCACTGCTAAGAGATGCGTATGTAACATTTCTCCCTGTAAAATAGGCAAAGCTCTCTGATGTCAATTATCTGCTTGCACATGTGTCTTTTCCTAAACATGTAGCGTTTTATTCGGTGCTTACTTCTGCAACCAAAAGATGCTGACTCAGATGACAAGGACATGGAGTAGCTTATGAACGCATGGACACAGTTTCATGAACAACAAGGTGTTTCGGTGCAGAAACACCATCAGCGTTGCCAGCAGGGAGACCTATTGACTCAGACCCCTCATTTAAAATAATCAAGTCTGCCACTTCGCGTCTAGCAGATCTTAATACAGGCATAAGGTTTGACTTCTTGTGATGTTTTCTTCCTCTGGAATTATTCACTGGTACCGCACCCATGAAAATATTTTTTGTGTGTTGCTGTCTTGTAAATACAAGTTTTGTGAATGCGTGTGTGAAATATGTTGAGGGTGACTGCAAAGCTGTACTGCAGGCAGGTCGTTAGCCATGGGGGGAATTCGGGAGCAATGCCCCCCCAGTTTTTTTGCCCACAATTTTTCTTCCCCTCCTAAATAGGTATTTGCCCCCAAACTTTTAAACCTGGCTACGAGCTTGGGCGCCAGAAGAATTTTTTGAAGAGGGGGGGAATAGTGAGCGTTTCTGAAGGTAGTCAAAATGATTTTTCCAAGGGGGGCCAGAAGTGGGAAATTTCATTTTTCTCTCTCAAAAGTTAGAAAGCAATCATTTTTTGCCAGAAATGTAATAGAAAAATGTCACGTTTCCGACTCCAGGAGGAGCAAAGACCCCTAGACTGTCAATTTCGGTGTAAAGCAGTCAAGTCCATTTCTTGGTTTGTTAATTATATTGTTGATGGTAACAGGAAAAAATTTTTTTCTGTGATGCAAAGAAACACTACGCTATCCCACTACTGCAGACCTAATATGATCTGGAAATTCAAATGTTTAGGTGTTTTATTTGCAAATTGAAAACTTTAACAGCTGTTTTCTCAAAACTGGTATTTTGTGACTTAAGCACTTTTCGATATAGGGTGTTCAATTTACATTCTACATTGCACAATTATCAAAAATGTGCATTGCTGTAAAGGATGTTTTGGAAATGTGCATCAACTTGCATTATAATAAAGCTAATAACAAACATGGGTGGCTTTTTACAAATACAAATTATACCAATATTATTGTAACAATATGTTTCATTTTTAACAACTGCCAGCCACAACATCCTAAAACTTACAAAGTGAGCATCTTCAAACTTACAAAGTGAGCATCTTTATCTTGAGCAAGTAACCAAAATAAAAATATATGCACCAAGCTGAAATATTCATTCTACACCTACATAACACAAACTTATTGAAATATTCATTCTACACCTACATCATGCAAACTACACCTACATAATGTAAACTTAACAAAACTTAGGGACATTATAATTGTTAAAATGCAAGGTGTCAACATGTTGTAAATAATGAATAATTCTCACTTCAATCCATGAATATCTCCATTTCTGCAGCATATGAACAACTGGGAATGAGAAGCCATCATGAATGTTATACTACTATGTGACGCAAAAAATAATACACAATTTCATATAAAAAAATAGCTCAATGTTTTAAAAACAAGGAATTAGATGGAACATGAGCTGCAAAGTACATTAGCAGGACCAGTGAACAACTGCAAAAGATCACTCACAAAAACATAGTGAATACCCATTTGCAAAAATCTATATGAACCACCAGCTAAGTCTACATTTTAAAAGAAAAAAGGTGATTGTTCCCCAAAAGCAGCCTCAATGATCAATCCATCTTTGCCTTATAACTACGAGTAAGTATCATGTACTACTTTTAACCCAAACTGCAGACCTTCAATCTAAGACAAACAAATTAATAAAATAAAAATGTGAGCAAACTATAGACTGGCTGATATGTATCAAGCTTAGCTTTTTTTAGATTATTACCACACACATGCACTGAGAAAGGATATACTCATGATAACTGAAAAATACACAAACTTTGTCTGATACTTCCTATGAATAGCTGCCTTAAAAAGCAGGGTCATGAGTTGGGCTTTTCTATTTGTAACAAAGGTGAGACTCTGACCCTTGACATTTTCTGATGAAACTGACAATACATTTCTGAGGTCCTCCTTAAACTTACTCATTACCCCTCTGAATGTCTTTGTCATCTGAGAGCTCAGTATCCAGTACAACTCCCAGATATTTATAGTGATTAACAGATTTCATGTTTTGACCATCCAGTGTCAATAATGGGTGACTGTGCTTTTTGCACTCTTAGCCTTAAATGTCATCCAAACAGTTTTGCTGCAGTTGAAAATAATTCCATTTGATTCTGCATAAGCCTGACACACATCAAGTATACTTTGCAACCCTTGTGCGTTTCGGCAAAACACGCAAATATTGTCAGCAAACATCAAATGATTTAATAAGACTTTACCAATACACCCTGCTTTAATGTTGATTAGTTCAGTTGACAAATCATCTAAATATACAGCAAACAAGTATGGACTCAATACTCCCCCTAGTCTAACCCCATTAGTCACATGAAACAGTTCAAAATTCAAAAGACACAGTGATGTGATTTTCCCTCTGAAAAGTTTGTCCACCTTTGTTACAGTTGATAATGCTTATGTACAATGGGAATTTTAAGACCCATTAGTTTACAGATGATTTTGGCTTAAGAAGTCAAAAAAGCCTGTACGTCACAATTTCCTCATCACTGTCCTGAAGATAAAATGTAGCTATTACTTAGGACACTTACTTACTTAAATTCTGAGTGTTTTGGTAATTTTATTAAAGTAACATTGTCTGTTTTTACGTATCTTTACCCTTTGTTTTTCTTTCCTGTGCACATCCCATTTTTTCAACATGAAATTATAATCCATAGCTCATTATTTTCTTTCGTCTTACTTTCATACCTATTGAATTTTTTAAATTTTTTTATACTTTGTTCAAACATTTTTTTGACCACACCAAATTTCCTCAATGAAATTTAACCCATTCCTTTGTGAACATAGGCATGTTCTCTTCATCTGTAAATTTACTTCACCATGTTCTATGTTTGTTTGTTTCATTTTAGATTTGATTTTCAACTATTGTTTTTTTAACAGTATGCAAAAAGTGATAAATGGGGTTGGATAACTAGATTGCTGCCAGGATCCTTCACCAATCCTATGTGACACAGTGAAACTCAGGTTTGCATTAATCAGTTATTCCACCATTGTGTTTGGATTTATTCTTATTTCCACTGACAATTGGTTTCCTCATTACACAATGGTTCTCAGTATTGATTCTGTTAAATAGTTGAGTCACATGAAACAATAATAAAGTTGAAACATCAACATTTAGATCAAATGCAACATTATTGTCTATGGTGCAAACAAAACCAGAGCATGCAAGGTCAGAAATTCCTAAGTAACCAATACCAGAAATTGCGGAATTACAAACCAAACAACTTTTTCCAAAGACTAAAAACTAGATCAATTAGATTTGAAAACAAAAAAAACAACTATAATAAAAGCACTAATAAACATACTATGATGACTATATCTGATGGATATGTTGCTGCCACACGAGTAAAACATGCCTATACAAAGAATCATAATTTCATAGCCTATTTATAATAGGTATACCTGAAACACCTCACCAATAAGCATCAAGCCTTTCAGTGCAAAAACTTTCCATGAATCATCACATGCCATGTACAAACCTAAGACTAACCTAAGGCATTATGTCAAACAAACAGTATAGGCAGTATAGTATAGGCAAACAATGACCTAAGGCAATATTGTCAATATATAATGTTGGAATTAGTATATATTTTAAGCCAGTGATGGACAAATCGTGACCCAAGGACCATTTTTCAATTGCAAAACCAGATGTGCTAGTTCAAAAAAGAAATATCCCACAACATATATGTTAAAAATATCTTGCATGGCTAATTACAATGGCTGCCCTAAGGCGTACTGAAGAAAATTATGTGGTGAAAAGCAAAGACACTAAGTAGTAACAATGTTTTATCAAAGTATACATAGGCTATTACATCAAAAATTGCTTGCAAGGATATAACAAATTTGTCTGTCACTATGATCAACGTAAGATAACCAATCCTATTATACCAACTTAATAAAGATTTTAATTTGAGGTCAAAATGTGGGTTTCATGTATGTATGCACTCACTAGGTAATAATCTTTATAAAACTTAAATAATGCTCATCATTTGCACAATGCAAAAAGCTTAGATCAAAATCGAGGTTCTAAACAATATTATTCAAAAGATTTGTTTGCAAACATCAAATGTTATATTGCTATTTTAAACCAGTCATGTTAATCCATTCAATCAAAAACAACCTATAACAGAAGTATGCTATGTAAACTAACAAACAATAGAACATACATACGATTCTAGAAGGTAGTTTAAGTAAATTCATATCATAAAACCACAACAATAGATGAGGACACATGAAAAAACTACAGTTCATCAAGCAAGTGTAATGTCTCATATGCTATCTTTAGTTTGTCAAGATATATGTTGTTGAACTGCAAATAAATAAAATCCATTTTTTTATTTTGGAAGAACTGAATGAAACTCTACATCATAGCTAAAAAGGGATACTTGGGAAATATGGTCGTAAATCACCTACTGTGTAGTACTGTATGGGTATGTGCTGATGATATACTCAGTTGTATGTGTGTTTAGTCCCAGAATTAGTGGTCTTTGATGTCTTTTGAATATTTTTTTAACTCAAACTGCGTTGCTAAAAAGACATCATTTTTAATGGTAGCGAAACTATCACAGTAGATTTTTTCTAAAAATATTGAAACAGCCTGCAACATCACTTGCACAATAGAAACAAACTTCCAAAACCTAACTGCAATTCACGTGATTCTTTTAAGAGCTCCATAAACGTCTAAAATTAGGCAAAAAATCAAGTGAGCTAGCCTACTAGCAAGTTAAACGCAACTGGAATAAAAACCGTCTCATTTATATCCCTTCAAAATCCTTCCTAGTCAGGTTCTTTCATCCCCAAATTGTAAATGCAGCAACAAGTGCTTTTTTCCTGACTCCCAACTAGGTTATATTAAACGACAAGTATCTTGTCTATCAAAAATAGCACTTTACGTCCTTGGGATGCAAGAACATCATCTGGGACTATAACAAGAGTCTCAAACACGCAGGCCGCATATGGTCTGCAAGGGTATTTTGTGCAGCCAGCAAGGTTTTTGGGGAATTTTGAAATAATCAACATCCTCATTTGGCCCTCGGAGCAATTTGAATTTGAGACCCCTGGACTATAACCTTACACACAGCTACTTTTACCGCACAAAAAGCTCATGACGGGGTACACACTAAACGCGGAAACTTGCACTTCTTGTCCCTACCATGCAAAATGCTGAAATTTTTGTTGACGTTTGTCAGCTGTGACCTATGGTCACGTGACACCAACAGAAGCAGCCGAGCATACAGTGATAAACAAAACCACAGCCCCACCCACCAGAGGTGGTCGCCGACCGGAGTCACTTTTTCAGACTCCGACTTGCTCCTGTGGCAAAATTTTTGAATCCAGGTCCGGTAATACTTCAAATTAGAGAATGGGATTCCTGTACCTGTACAGACTCCCTAATTATATTTGAGAATGGGATTCCTGTACCTGTACAGACTCCCTAGGTTGCCCTAGCCACAACATAATATAACGTGAGGTCACATACCGCTGACCAAAAAATCTTTGCCATTCAATTCTCTTTGTTGCAAACACGCTACGCATTGGAACGTCTTACCTGCAGTAGTGGCGTCATCTAACAGTTTTTCAGCATTCTTGTGGTTTGAAACAAAATTTGTGCAATCAATTTGGTACTAATACGATTATTACCTCCTTGCACTATGGCTTATGGTTTGCCCGTAGTCCTACAAATGTTGACAAGCTTCCATATTGTATGTGGTTTTGTCGAAACCGAATAACATTTCTCTTTTGCACGATGCTTCTCCTACTGCTTCAAGTTGGGATGCTCCACCAACGCAGTTAACGATGTATGATCTGACAGTAATATTCGAAACCTACTTTATATCATTATACCTCACAATGCCCAACATTGAAAGCATTTGTTGTTTGGTATCCAAAGTTGACTGTTTATCCTAACTTATTTTGTATTTATGCTGCCATTTTAAGGCTTCCTAGAGCGTTGCAACAGGTTTTAGAAAACCCTTGTGCATACGCTCCTTCTGAATTTCCTCTGAGTGAACTTACGCCTCTATCCTGTTGCCCACTAAGCATCTATCATTTGAATTTTTTTGAATATCTTAACTGGATACGTTGTTCTTTGTTGCATTTTCGATTTTTTGATTCTTTGTCGTGGTAGTTTTTTGTCAGCAGTGCGTGACCGATAAGCGGCCTTTAAAGGCTGCGGCCTTCCGCCTTTCGTCGTAAAATAAATATAATGTAATAATTACAATAAAACCCACGCAAAGCTATTCAGCAGGTTAGACAAGCACACACTAAAGATAGATAAACTAAAAGGATGATGGAAGAAAATTATGGTGGTGTTAGTGCAGCCTGGTAATCTTCAATTTACGAGTTTTCATCATTTCAACGAATAAGACGATTCGTTACATAAAACTTGGACCACCTCAAGTTGATCAGTTTTTTCAGATTTCCATTAATGATGTATTCTTGACTTCTGATTCATACTATTGCGTTGCAGTTTGGAATTATCATGATTATGATGCTGTAATGAAAAAATATTTATTTGAATTTGTAAAGGAATTAACTTTATGTTGCAGTCAAGCTAAAGCCATTGATGGAAAAGCGTGTGGAAGTTTTGACTGTTGAAAGCGAGGGGTCTCACGCGAGGCTTGTGTCAGATTTGAGTAGACTGGCTGATCAAGTGATTCCACCATCCCTTAACGATTGGGTTGAAGATGGAGTGCTGCCGTTCACCACTATTTGTTTTGAAATTGATGGCCACTATTTTCTCGGACACAAGGAACGTGCAAATACTTAGCTGTTAACGTGTGCCACTGTGCAGCCATGCCGTTTTGCTTTGGAAGTATCGCTGAACGTCTTTGGTAATAGAGTTGCTGCAACTGTCGATGAGGTGCAATTACTACCTGTTGACGTATATTTTCACTGCGCACTGTTCCGGCGTCATCAACATAGAGCAGTGGGATGGTGCACAAATCTATGCGATGATGCAATGCGTTTGAGTTTATGCTTACGTGTTACGTAGGCATACCGAATAATTTAGAAAAACTATTCTTTTTTTCTGGGAACCGTGCGCCCACATACCGGCGTCACTGAACCTACGCGAACCGCGCAGATAGACAAAGAATGGGGCATCATGAGTAGGCTACCACGTGTTTTGACGAGCTTTTCTTTTTGCATTTTTAAGACTAAGTTTCTTAGAAAGCAAACATTTTCTGTCTTGCATTTTTCTGAAAAACTCCTTGAAACATGTGAGTATTTTAAGTATTTTACTTGCAAAAGATTACGTAATATGATTGTAACGCGCGTTTAACAGTCAGGGTTGTCAGATGAAAATTTCAACAAAGACAAACAATGCTAAAAAAGGCCAGAAAAAGGCCCAGTCGATTATTTGAAGCCAAGAAGGAAAGCCAAACTTTTTTGTGGTGTTGCTAATCCTTTGTTATTAACCAACACTTAATTTGCCAGCAAATCCTTTTGCAACACCGTTGGGAATCCACCGGCGGCACCAAGCCGCAGCCTATACTATGTATTGTAGTGTACGTATGTACCACTATATAAGTTGAATACAATACGACCTTCGTTGAATGCTATTTTTAACGAAATAAGAACCGAAACGTACGCGATACAAGCAGATAAGTAAAACGAAAACACTTGTTCGAGGTCATTGTTGTATTTCTATGGCAGGACGCAGACCTATAGGTCAGCATCGAGCCATGCTTAGTGCTTGCAACAAACTACACAGAGCAGGCATTTCCACTGTTTGCGCAAAAAATTATTTCGAATCTCTCATCCCAGAAATTTTACTAACATCAAAACGTGGGCCTTGGTCTAATATAGCATTTATCAAAAATATATTGCAAAAATGTTGCCGAAAAAATGGTATGTTAAATATTTTTCTACAGAGGAAACTTGCATTGTAAAAAAGTCAAAAGGCCAAATGAATTTTTTAACGCCAACCAACTTGAAAAAAGGCCAGGTTTCGTAAATATGGCCTGGAAAAGGCCAACCTGGCAATCCTGTTCTCAGTTCCATTTGCAAGTACTGTAGTTCTTGGTGGAGAAGCGCAGAGCCGTCAAGTCGTTCTGGCTGATGCTTTTCCGCGTGGTTTGCGAGTTTTTGACCAATTCTGTTACATTTTTCATGCTAACGTCTGTGTGCGAATGTGCTTACCCTCACGATATAGACTGATTCGAGTTCTTTACAGGCAAGTACAGTAAAATTTAGCGCCATCACTGATTGGCGCAGGGCGTAGTCACACTATACTGTAGTTGTGCCCACTAGCAATTTGTTCCGGTTGAGTGATTTGCCATTTGTGGCTATTGTATAAAGATAACACTTTTGGAATAGAAACGAATTGATGTTTCCTCTACGAGAAGCAAGCTATATGCAAATGTAGCGTTACTTTTATGAAAAAGCAATTATTATGCGCGAACCCTTACTGCTTTCATGAATTGTTCATTTGCGGTTGTTATTTTGTTAGGAATCCAATGACTTCAGGTTTAACTGCCACTGAACGACTTGTGAGAATTACCAATTAAAATTATTTGCCTGGGTATAGTCAAGTTGCATTCAATTAAAATTGCAGTTGGCTCCAACCCTTGTTTGAAGCGATTAGTTTTGAATGACAATTATTTACTAACACGACAGTCGCCATTCAAAAAATGCCTTTTTTCCCGTGATATCGTGTGGCGCGGTGTAGACTTCCTGTCCAACAGTGAGGTA
>Ga0210059_1001801_pt1 | contig 32757 bp, 13 predicted proteins | sample Ectturendosymbi2_FD_188042 | JGI IMG/M metagenome (GOLD analysis project Ga0210059, IMG submission 188042) | Ecteinascidia turbinata endosymbiont from Florida, USA - Sample 2 (SPAdes) (version 2) | ecosystem: Host-associated > Tunicates > Ascidians > Unclassified | place: Key West, Florida... | reverse complement strand
CTATGCACAGAAGATGATAACAGTTGTTATCGAAACGTTTGCAAGATGTCAGTTGTATCGTTTGCTTTGGCCGTAGTATTTATTATAAGGCTATTTAGCACTTCCGCTTTTCGTGTACTAAACGCAGTAATTTGACAAAAACCGTCAATCAATTTGATGACCTTCATCACCCTCATCTGTAGTTTTACTTCGTGCTGGCATGCCCACCCTTGGATTTGCTGGCAGCTTTATTCTCGAGCAAGGATTCTATTTTTCATAAGGGGTGAAATGCTGTACATTTTCAGGCTGCAAAAAATGGCGTTTGTCTCGTTGTGGCCAGCAGACTGAGGCAGGAGGAAGCTGTCCGCGATTGGCCGCCAAGCATCAGAGTTGCCGTAACCGTGGAAATGGAAGAAAGCGATTTGCGCAAAGCAGCTTGCGTCATCAAGCAAGCAGTTAATGATTTTTCCGTTTCACCATCATGCTAGATCGACATCACTCAGTTGTTGCAAGTGCTTGACGACAGTCATAAATGTCATCTACTATTGCCCTCGTCCCATGATTTGTAGTTTCACTGCTTCTGAAGCGTTAATGTATACTTCGTTAATTTCCCCAGCCCCGTCACTCTTATTGCACAAGCTGCGTTTTTACCTGCGTGCTTGATCGCTGTTGTGCTCGTGACTGACATTATGTTTTTTCGGAGCTGTAAGGAACTTAAATATGCCGGTGATGATAGCCATGGCCGGTGTTTGTGCTTCGATTCTTCATACCCCTACCCATTATAATTGACGTTTCGTTGCTCATGTTCAATCTGCCTTTCCAACTTCGCTTTGTCATAGTATGCGGGCGTTAATGAAATATATTTACTTAATCAATTCTAAACAGTACAAAGAGCGGACAAAGAATTTGTGCACTGTGCTGTTGGTAGCTGTAGCAAATAGTTCTGTACGATACCCAGGAAGGTAAATTAACGAATCTGCGTTTGCGTACAACCGTCGGTATACTGTTTGTGCACAACCATTCGTGAACTTCATCTTTTTTCGAAATTGTCTGAGGTTTTTACTTCGGATTAACCACTGAGAATTGCCCTTTTATTTCGTGATTTGTTCAATATTGCTTGGAATTGCTGCAATAGTTAACGAAGTGTTTCAACCTCATCCACCATGGATTTGTTCTTACTGCTGTTTCAGCTTATTTTCTTGCTCGTTTTCACTGCTCATTGTTCGTCTTATGTCAGCTGACGCTGCCCGAGTGCTGAGACGCGTGTTTCGAGTACAAGTTTGTGGAGTTACTCGTAATATTTGTAGATATAGTCTATGTGCATTATAGCTGGTAGAGAATAAGTGCATTTAAAGGTATACAAATGTACCTATTACAAGCAATATCGTTGCGTGCAAAACAATGTGAATATTTAATAAAGCGGTTGAAAGTTACATCCTCGCTTGATTAAATGTGTTCGTGGTTTTTTGTTTCTCGTGTGCGGGAGCTTGTACTGATTTTTCGCTGCACATCTTATCAGTACATCATGCCTTCGTATGTTGTTGCTTGGTTAGAGTCTTCGTTAATAACAGAAGCTAATTTCGTCGTTTTTTTGGAATATTTTCCCCTGAACGAGTTTAGTTGCACGCTTCCATTGCATTTACGTCATTGTCCATGTAAGTTTAAATCTGAGAGGTGCGTGAAGTTTGTCTGACTCGATGTTTGTACTCGCTTCACAGGTCGTAGAGAGTGAGTAAGTTAAAAATATCTGTGATTCCGGCGCCTCGACACTGACCGATGGACACAGACTCAAAATGGGTTGTGGCAGAGGCTTTTCAGTCGGCAATACAGGTATGCTGGTTTTTTCAGAACGAAATCGCGAAACCTTGTTAGTGGCATGTTCTCGTCAGGGTGTTATTTTTTAGGTTTGCTATTCATAACGCAAAGTGGCACTGATGCGTGTGATGTTGTTTTTCAGGCACCGATGTACCACTTGATGTTGGAGCTCATTCTGGTACTGTGGATCATCCGTCTAATTTTTTTCAAAAGCTATAAAATCGAAGACAAATCTCCTTTGACTGACGAAGAAAAAGATGAGATCATCGGCGCCTGGCAACCGGAGCCGCTGGTTCCACCTCTGGAGGAGACGTTGAAGACTTCGAATCCATACAAAGTCGTGTCTGGGTAAAGAGATGGCTGCGTTAGAGCCTCAACCCGATTGGCGCTGCTTTGTAGTGTGGCGTGACTCCGTAAGGCTTTGCGTTTATCCGCTCTGTGGTTTGTTGTTGGAAAATGTTTAGCGGTGCGTTTGCGCGTAGCTGAAAAACACCCGCATAGCTTCTACTCTGTGCTTCTCATCATAGGCATAGCCAGGGAGGGCAAGAAGACCATGCCCCCCAAAGAAATTTCTGGCATATCATGTTGTTTTGTGCTTCAGGATGCAGCGTCCCAACAAAATACTTCTGCTCGCTTAAAGTCAAAATATTTGGCCCCTCCCTAAATTTTGCGCTGACTACGCTACTGCTTCTCATTATGCCTGTTTTCTATGGAGCATGCAACGCCTTTGACCATTAGCAAAATTTTGGCTTCAACCATTCTTTGGTCCAAGATACCTGCACGAAGTTTTAAGGCACACTGCACACTTTTGCATTGAAGTTTACCTGTCTCTTGTAATGCGAATTGCACTGAAAAGCAATCTGTTGCGGAAACCCTTCCCAGAAGCGCGACCCAAAAAATCGCCCATCAATGTTTAAGAGAAGTGTACTGATTTTAACTGCTTACAAACAAATGACGCCAGCTGTAAGTGCCACACTTGCTGACAAAACTGCTCTCAGGTAAAGTGATTTTTAAAACCACTTACGGCCTTGAATCCTACCAGCTTTTCAGTTCAGCCAAGACCTAATCACGTGCTGGTCCTCGTCATACTTGCCTTCTCCGTACTGTCACCGCAAACTTGTTTATTTATGTCGTAAAAGAATCTTGCGCCGTCATCAGGTCAAGCATAAAAATTGTGGCATGAATAGTGTGCTGGGTCCTTGACTGTGTTTTGGGGCACTTTTTGATCGTAAGTCTTATTGTTGGCGTTTGCTTTCCGGCAGATGTCTGGGAAAAGAAATAATTGTCAATGGTTTGCAATGCAAAAACTTCGCGTCCATGAATTTTCTTGGATTTGTTGGCAACAAGCGAATCGAAGAGCGGGCTTCTATTTGTGTTAAAAAGTACGGTGTTGGTTCCTGCGGTCCAAGAGGATTCTATGGAACATTTGGTTTGTGATTTATTTTTAAGGCTTCCCTTATTATTTCGTGTTGAAGTTAGCGAATTGCTGGAGTTCCAACCTTTCACCGTGTTTGTTCGTCATGCTAGATAAAACAAATTTACATTAATGTGGTGCGTTAGGGTACCTTCTTCAAGGTGCAGAATAAATGGTGTCGAAATCAAGACTTCGATTCTTCGTTCTATTAGCTTCTTCAAGTAGTCCCCAGCATGTTGTGAATTAGAGAAGCGTCTGGTAGGTGTAATGCAGTGATGAGATTAACTGTATTTCATTGCATTGTGACACAGCATTTAAATTCAATCCTAACTCAGGTTTTCCCAAACTCGTGCATAATTGCGATTGTAAATAAATACAATATTGAATCCATTGATGTCAACCTCCTTTTACTCCTTTTACTTTACCCAGCTGCAAAATGCAAATGAAGCACTATTGCCTACAGTGCTTGGCCACTCAGTTTACCAACGCTGCATCGTGTTTAATTTTTACATGAATACATGTAATGATGCGTATTGAAGAATGCCATCTGTTTGAAAATAGTATGTTTCTTACGTCACACGGAGGTGAACGTAGAAGGAAAAAAACTTCCGAGGCCACATTGGTGGTGAATTATCGTTTTGCAGTGGTCGTTCCAACAGCAACTTATAGCATTTTAGCCAGTGGCGTAACTGACGGAGGGCGCAGGGGCAGATCTCCCTTCTGGCGAGCTAAATGTAAAATCCGGACCCCACTTGGCTTATACTTCGTTTCTAGTATTTTTTGGTTTTCAGTAGGTATTTTTTGCAGTATTTTCCGGTCATTTAGGGTTTTAGTATAGCCATCCACACCCGAATTGATCATCACTTCAATTTTTTCTGAGTGTTGGCTAGTGCCCCCCCTTCAGGAAAGTTCCCCCGCTTGCTCAAACCTCAAGTTACCCCACTGATTTTTAACATTATGCTGCGTACGACAAACACTGTAAATGCATCAATTAATGCGAAGGAAAAAACATATCTATCGAAGAAAAGTTGTGGCGACAGCAGTTCGCGTAAACGAAAGTGATTTGCGCAAGATAGTTGTGTTGCGATCAGAAATCCCGAGCGGCATATGCGCAAAGCTTCGCACTGAGCCAGCAAGGAACAATAGAGTTCACATGCCATGGTCACTCTATTATTGCTTGTTCGCGCCACGTATATGTATAGTGTTGTTCTTCACGCACATCCCGTTCGTGGTGAATCACACAATCAACGCAACACCACCTGAGAGGTTGCAACAACATCCCCTCCTTTTTACAACGAACCGCACCGATCGCACGTTCTTTGTGTGAAAGCTGAACTCGGCACGACCTTCACATCCTGGTCACAGCACCATTTTGTTGCAATCGGAAATCCGGAGGGGCATATGCGCAAAGCTTCGCACTGTGGCAGCAAAGGAACAATAGAGTTCACATGCCATGATCGCTCTATTATTGCTTGTTCGCGCCACGTATATGTATTGTTACTCAGGAGTGGACAATCATCATTAAGCCCCGTTGTTCACTCTGTCGTCATCTCGCAGATGTTCATCTTGAACTTGAGAAGCGTCTAGCAGATTACATGGGTGTCGACGAAGCAATCATTTACTCTTACGGTTTTTCTACGATAGCCAGTGCGATCCCGGCGTATTCCAAGAGAGGAGACATAATTTTTGCGTAAGAAGCCTGTGGCAATGTGGTTTCTGCATGACTGCGTATGTAGGTTGATACAGAGGCCTGCCCAATTTGATTGTGTCCGCTCTCAGTTGATGGATCCATGTGTTATACATTTTGCGACCCCCATATAGTAACAGTAGATCTAATGAGGTTTTACAGTTTGTCCAGTAGATTTAATAAGGTTTATAGCTGGAAATAATCCGTTTCCATCAGGTAGCTGCACAGCAATTTACGATATGTTCTCTGTTTGTCCCGTGAAACCGTGGTAAATTTCTTGCTTTTTCGTTGTTGATGGTGCTATGAGTTCCATCAACTGCAAAAACACAACATTCGAGTGATAGTCGTAGATCTGTGGTTGAATCTGGGTAAGTTCCACATATTAACGTATTTACCGAATTCCCATCTTTGAAAGGTCAGGAAAAAAATCCATAATCTTTTCTTCGTTTGGAATAACAAGACCCCCTTAACCGGGGTTCTTAGGCCACGGAGCGGTTCTCTGGGGGCCACGAGCAGACACACAGCTCTACCGTGATATTGCGAAACCCAAAACAAAGCTAGGTATTTTTATTGATGAGCAGGGGGCCACAAGTGTTGAGAGTCTTTGGCAGGGGGTCACAAACCATGAAAGGTTGAGAACCACTGGCGTATTATTTTCTTAGTTACAGGCTGAAGTTTGTGGTTGCAGCTCAACTGTTTCAGGCGGTCTCTTATTTCCACTTGCTACTGATTGTGCACAAGCTTGCGAAATTGTGGCACAACCTGATGAGCAACTCTTGCTTTGGTTTTCAGGGATGAAGCCATTTGCTTTGCCATTCAGAAAGGACTGCAAGCCTCACGCAGCAAAGTGATTTACTTTCGCCACAACGATATGCAGGATTTGGAGGAAAAGCTTTCACTTCAGGAGGAAACTGATAAGCTGGTAACTGTGCCAGTGCTTAAAATTACAGTTACGGAATTTGCCTGGTGATACGAAATACATTTGAGTTTCTTAGTTAGCTTGGAGTGTGGTATGCTTTAACCGGTTAATGGAGTTGCGAAGCCCATTTCGCTGTAAAGGTTGTTCACAGTCCTAATGCCTTTTTTATTCTAAAATGTCTTCTGTTGTTCGTTTGTTGTCAGCAGTAAAGTTGTCAGTTAAGTCATCATTAGTTTTGAAACGTAGTTCTTAACGGGTTCCCCAGTGAAAAATTCAGCGGTCAAAGGATTGGCAAAGTGTTTACAACTGTTGTTTTTTTTCGCTGAAACATTTCGGGCATTTTCAGCTGAGATATTTTGGTCACTGAAACATTTCGGTCATTTGTCTCACAGCTGTACTAAAACTCGCCATAAAAGTGTTTTTAGCCTGTATTTTCAAACATTCTGACCGAAATGACACCATTTTTTCGGTCATTTCAAAACCGTTTCGGTCTGTGACCGAAAAAAACAGGTTCACAACAACGACCACCACTTTGATTAATGACGTAATCGCAGACGAGGGGTCCCAAACCAATATCTTTAGGAATAGGGGTCACCGGAAGGGGTATAGTGTAGTGGAAACGGTGTTCCCACACTTCCATGTTTTCATTTGTAGTGCAATAAAAGTGAATACTTGTTTGAAGCGTTGTTGAAAATGGCTATTTGTTGGGTGCGTTCCCACACTTCTTTTTTAGCACTGCACCCCTGGACACCCCGGGGTTAGAAAGGTTAAGAGCCACAGTTTTATGATTCAATTTCCGATTGGTACCTGCTTCGCTATCAGAGCAGGTAAGGTTGCTTAGCCTTCCGTTGCGCAACAATCATCATTGTTACCCGTTGCTTTTGGTTTCCATGGGAACGTAGCAGAATACAACATAGTCCATTCCTGGCAGTGTATGTCGCAGCTCAAGCGAGCTATTGTGGAGTTTCTGCTTAAGAACTGTATTCAAAAGGCATCGATTTTTCAACCGCTTAGCAGCGCACTTACGTCAGGGTCTGCGCAAATGGCGGAAAAAATAACGTAATCATTAAGTTTCTCCACTATATAATGTACGTAATCGCTTTGACGTTCAAGTGAAGAAATACGTTGATCGATCGAAGTATGGAAGTTTACTGCGACGCTACCCCCTGTCATAGCATTCCCTCCAGCTTCTGTGGCCTCGTCGACTCCACAGTTTGTGAAAGTAGATTAGACGTTACGTTTTAACACAACTACAGACTTTTTTTATAGTTCGTTGCGTCCGCAACGGTAGATCGAAAAAATACCTTGGTTGTAATTTTCTGCTTATTTCGTGAATATAACAAAAAATTAGCTTTTCCAGGCTGCATTGCTAATTATCCGCAACGATGTGGCTGCGCATTTTAGATCGTAATTTACCCCTGGATTACTATCGTTCGATTTTTGTCACGTTAATACTAACGTCGGGTCTGCCAGACCCAGTTTTCAAAAAAATATATACTTTCCTTCAACTGAAGCTTATCACAAAAACTACACTGAAAATATAAATCTCACTGAGCAGTTTGAGCACTAACAAAGTTACTTTACACAAATATCATACGATGTTTGACGAAAAGTAAGTAGGCTAAATATAGCGAAGGTGTCATATATGCCTAAACTGCATTACTCATAAAAATAAAATTATGGGCGTGAAGAACGTCTCCTTTCGTTTACAGGTAACAAGACCGTAGAAACATGCGCTGAGTGAGTTTCAGCTTTTTTTACAGCCACCTGGAACGTTTCTCCCTTTAACCATAACGTGGGTTTAGCTGACCCATGCCGCTTCACACTAATACTAATGTCGGGTCTGCCAGACCCGAACTCACTCTCTGCGCTAAATCGAAAAAGTGTGGATGACCGCAAGCCCACCTATTTACGAAGTAATACAAAAAAGAGGCTACTGAAGAGTTGAAAGCGCGCCGACGCTCGCTTTATTAGTTTCACGTGAATGATCTCATTTGACCCGGGTCTGCCAGACCCACGATAATATTCCAGGTAAAGGAACGAAGAGATGGAAAAAGACTTGTTTGTCTCTTTGGTCGATGACTGTTGGCCTTAGGATATCTTCTCGTCATAACTTTTATAACGGATCGATTGCTGTGCTACCAAAGAGATGTAGTTTTCCCCAGCGCAATAATCGGTCCCTTTAAAATCCTCATCTAAATCAAACCAATCTGTTGTGCGAAAAGGTTGTCCACTATTTTTCCTGTGAATCAACACTTTCGTTTAACTTTGCCTGCAAGAATTTTTGTCCTTCTTCAAAGTGATTCTCAGAACCGTTTGATGCGACAAACACATGCCCAGCACCCTGGCAAGTTTGTGCGGAATTCATCTGCACTGCTCCAGCGCAGTGATTAATTGTGTGAGATGTTTTATCGTTGTCAGGATCCGAAGAAAGCAAAAGTCACTAGAAAGTTCGTCGTCGCTGAAGGTATCTACATGAACACCGGCCAAGTATGTGACCTGCCCAGATTAGTCGAACTTAAGTATAAATACAAAGTGCGCCTGTTTTTGGAGGAATCATTGTCATTCGGCGTGCTTGGAGAACATGGAAAAGGAGTGACGGAACACTTCAATATTCCGGTATCTACAACAGTTTTTTCACAGTAACTTAAGCAGCAATTGACTGTAAAACGAAATGTTACCAAAAGTAAAGTTTTTAGAACCCAGTTTCTTCAAAATTTGTATAATTTATTACGATACACTATTCCTAGTTTTTACTGTCTTACGATTTCCTTGTTGTTTCACCTGAGTTATTAAAAATTCAAATGCAGTTCAAAACTGGAATTTAGTCAGTTTAACCTTAGCAAAGCTATCTAAAATATGTATCTAAAGGGTGTTTCAACTCTTGTAAGTATTCGTGCCTGTTTATGAAGCAGCGGGCAGTGATGAGATGTGACATTCCACTTAAAACGTGATCTTCGTTGACTTCTGCGTGAACGCATTTCCGCTCTGTAAGGTAGTGTCTGTCAGTGCACGACTCAGTTCATTTGCAAATAATCAAAAACTATTAGATCCGACAAAGAACCAATAAGTACGATTTTATACGTCTGAGCGAATTGAAATCCTCTGTTATATTTTCGTTGCGTCTTTCAGTTTTTGTTGAAGCAGTCTACGCTCGTTTATTTCCTACTAGCACAGGACGCAACAGCTCTCTCCCTTAGAAATTCAATTGCTGCGTAAGACAAAGTTGCCCAGAGCGTGCTGCGAAGTTTACCTGGAAAATTGATACCATGTGCTTGAAGCGATTCCCGCTTATATTAAATTTGTTATATAACGTACCGTCTATATGTCTTTGTAGGTCGACAAGATTGATCTTATTAGCAGCAGCTTGGAATATTCACTTGGTTCAATTGGGGGTTTCAACTGTGGTCGAACGTTCGTGGTCAACCACCAGCGAATTACCGGGTCCGGATATGTTTTCTCCGCCTCTCTCCCTCCCCTTCTTGCCAGAGCAGCGATTGAAGGACTCAACGTAATGCAAGAAACTCCAGGTCAGAAAATAATTGTTTTATTTAACAGGAGGCACTTGAAGTCCGTGAGGAAGTTCTGCTGTTGGACAGTATTGCATTATTAATCACTAGTTGAGGACTATTTTTTTTTTCGCAGAGACATTTCGGTCATTTGTCTCACAGTTGTATTAAAACTCGCCGCAAGAGTGTTCACCAGCCTATATTTTCAGGCATTCTGACCGAAATTGCTTTATTTTTATCGGTCATTTCAAAAACATTTCGGTCAATGACCGAAAAAAACAGGTTTGGGAACAAACGTGTTAGTTGCGCGATGATGTGTTTATACGATTTAATATCCTCGAGTTGTAGTTGATGTATTTCGGCAAAAACGTACATATATTTGTTACTGCGTCGTGAGCGCAGCATTGCTTCTCCACTTGGTTAGCTCAAAAGAATACGCGTTTGCTTGTTGCGCTGCTCTGCAAATGTCACTTATCCCGCTCAACCCATGTATTGGCGCTCGGGGTTGGATTGATGCGTGTCGCGCATGCTCTTTAGATTTCGTTTCTTTATGCTCTGCAGGGTTATGATTGATTACGCGTCATTACCACAAAAACGATTCAAATAATATTTGCCGGAACAAGAATCACTGTCACTGCAAAACAATAAACTGAATTAAAATCGCAGTCAATTTCACTTGTGGCGTCGCTATTGGGTAGAAGTCGCCTTCATCTAAAAGCAACATCACTGTGTCGCAAAAATGCACTCCAACTGAAATGGCCGTCGAGGCATTTCACACGGGCTCAGTTTGCTGCTACTCTGTATATCGAACCATAGTCACAGCTTGTGTATATACTTTGCAAGGAGACCACTAAACCTTTGTTAGTGCCACATGCTCCTTCCTGGCGCACTTTCGGCGTGCTTGCACTATGGCATGCCCAAGCCGGCGGGAATATAGGACATCTTAAGAGCACGGTTTTTAAACTTTTTCCATTTTACGCTGCGGTTGCTTAAAGGTCAGCTGACATGAATTTTTTTGTTTGATATTTTTGCTCGCATCGACAGAACTTTTCGTTCGGATTCTAAATCACTAATTTTTATCGACATTGGTTACGCGCTTAAGCTGTGGGAAGCAGACAAAGTTCGACAATCCGCCATTGCTGAGTCAGGGCACTGACGTCATGTCAGAACATCTACTATGCGGCATGCGCGTTACTTCACGTTGAAGCATTGCATTTTCCCGCTAGCGACCCGCTGCGTAACGCAACGCGTTTTTGCTGGACGTGTAATTTTCTCTCAGTAAAAGTTGGACATTGCCACTTGACTTAATTACTTGTAGTATTCATACGACATAAAACTCAGCAATGGCAAAGTTTTTTGAGAGTGACAGTGATACTGAAGTGAAGAATTGGGTTTTCCAAATGTTGTGCTGCCATACCAGTCGTATGAGCCTGCACCTAACCAGTCAAAAGTTGGTGAACCTACAAACAGCACCGATGTCACTGAAGATGAAGAAGCTGGCTTAGATGAGGATAATTCTTGACGTTGAGAACTGGTAAGTTTTTGAGTAGCTGAGAGGGATTTTTCGTTTGAAATCTTTGATTGCTGACAGGGTTGAAAACTAGGGTGGGCAAAGCTTACACAAAGCAGAAGAGTTTTGCCTGCTTGCGTTGTTTTCAAAATTAAACAAAGTGAAGTAGCTTTTCCCGACAGGTAAAACTTTTCCAATACATTGTCAACATGAATGTGATTAGGCTATAATTTTTATGATGCTTTTTGCACCAACAGAACTTGTAAGGTTTCAAGTAGATCATAGAAATTTTACAATGTAAAATAATTATTCATTGCTTTTTGACAGTATCACAAAAACACTCAGCGGGAAAAGCCAGGCCCATAGCCAGACTTTAAGGTTTTGGGGGAAAACACAATTTAAGGTTATTCTTTTTATCACATGTTTAAAACAAAATTTTCTGGGCACAAAAAAAATTCGGGAGGACACTTCCCCCGAATGCGCCGCCGTGGCTACGGGCCTGGGGAGAGCCAAAGCTTGTAAATGAGTTGTCAAAGAGTAGAGGCATTGTCGCCTTTTTGACGCAGAACGTAACAAATTTCCTCTTACCAGGGACGCCGGAACAGCGGTAGGTACAGTGGAAAAGTTCATGGCAATGGAAGTTTATTTAAAAAAAACAAAAAAAATCGTTACCAATATGCTTGCTTCTGTTCAGAGTAAATGTTGACCTTTGACCTCAAAAATAATAACCATTCTGAATTTTCTGGGTGCGCGAATAACTACTGTGCAATAAATTTGTTTTAGGTCCGTCTTGATAACCATGAAATTACCTTTGATACTGTTATGAAAACGGCACCTCTGCCCCCTTTTGAATTGAGCAGGGGGGCAATGTTCCTGCTTTTCTGCAGCCACGTCTTTTACATTATTTTCTCTGAAATGTGGAAAACATGTTATTTCATATCTTCAAAATGTTTTGGCCAATTTTTTAAACTTTTTCTGCCCAGTTTTTTGTAAACTTTTCAAGTGTGGGTTGCGACTGCAACCCCATCTCGCACGGCTATGGAACAGCAAATCATCTTTCTGCAGGTGCACCTGTGGGCAATGCGTATCTATGCCAATGCTACAGAGTGCTTTTGCTGGAACGATTTATCGGGAGTCAATACGAAACGAACGGAGAAAAATGTGGACTATTCAGGATTTCGTTGTAACTGCCTCGAGATTGACGTTTTAGAAGGGTACTACTAGTGATGGATTTACGCATAGGCCATGGCCTATAGGGCCCCTGCAACTCTTTTCTATGACGACTTATTATTAACTACAAAAAACGCTAGAATTAACGGAAATTTAATGACGAGAACTTCTGAACTACATGAAAGCATTATAAATTCCAAGAAAAGATTGCAATGCCATTTGTTCTTTAGAAGAATGTAGGAAAGGCTTTAATTTCTGTTGAAGATCTAAGGCAAACGTAGAACCAATGTCGGAACCACAAAAAATAGATTTTTGAGGGGGCACTACCCACAAGAGGGGCATATTTTCATGCTTTTCAGACAAACGGCCAAATAGGTCACACCTGTGTGGGGCCCCAACAACTAAGATGGCCTAGGGCCCCGCGCTCCCTAAATCCGTCCTTGAGTACTACTACGAATATCGAGAAGGAAACGGGCCACCCTTGGAGGACGAACTCATCCATGCATGACTACGTGCAAAACGTGTTTTCATTCTTCAATATGGGTTACATATTGAAATTCACATGAAACAGTATTGCAACATAACGTTTTATGTTTTCACCCAGGACCTACAGATACATTGCCTACCGAAAATTCGCGCGATGGATTTGGAAGAAACTTGGCAAAAAAACAAGAGTTTTGCCTGCTTGCGTTAGGCAACGATTTGTCTGTGAACGTTGCTGCAGCTTCAAATATCCTACTTCATTTTGAATAAACATGTGAAGACATCAGTGCGTTTGGTTGTTTTGTGTATTCAAGCAGTAAGAAGGAAGTGCATCAAATTAGGCAGGAGGCGTTGAATCTTGAAACACTACGTCGCACCACTTCATCCTTACTAATCTTTTTCTCACGAACTGACAGGGGAGGGGGGCCTTTGGCGAGCACCAACGGCTGATCGTTCACATATTCCGAAAAATCAGAGATAGAAATGTGGTTAGGATTAATTTCTCCCAAGCAGTAGATCTTCTCTGTAGCTTCCTTTTTCATGAAGATGTTTTACTTTTTGGTTCGAGGAATTATAGAAGGAACAGTATCAGGTTGAAGTTGTAACTGAAAATTCATATTATATCCAATAGAGGCTGCAAATGCCCTACTTATTACGAAATCGGAATCATTGAAGTGTTTTTCACAAACCCTTGAATGCTTAGTTAAATTGTAGTTCTCTCTCCGACATTTGAAAATCCAGGCTTGCCTTGGCTTAAGGTCTTTTGGGAAGCAAACATACATAAACTTTTGTCTCGCCCACTTCTCATGCTGCAAGTTGCAACAGCACATTTCACCATGACAGTAGATTTTTAATGCTTCAAAATTGTAATGTCTGTATGAAGAAAAGACAACAGCTTGCAGCAAATAGCATTACCTACTCATGAGACATATTGTGTTGCAAGCTAATAATAACACTGCATGCATTAACAACTTGTTGAATGTCACAAATGCAAGAAATATGGAGTCTAATACGTGAGCTGGCTGAAGCTATAGTGTTATAATATATACGGTAGTTCTTTAAAATATTTTAGGTCAAAATGCAACCCAGCATCCCACCCAATACAAGTAGTCATACTGCATGGAATCACTAAACGGAAGAATACTGTGGTAATTCATTTTCAGTCTTGCACTTAGCTTCTTAAACTAGCCATATACAGCAAGCTAAGCAACGTTTCTACAGACATTATTTGTGTCAATCTCACAAAAGATATTAACTCATATCTTATTTAATTTATGGGGACCTGACTAGAAACCTTTGTTTTTTCGGTGCCCCAGCGTTTCTGCTGTTTTACAGAGTACATCTAGCGCAATTCAGTACCGCCAAATAAATCTACCTAAGTATCTACAACTGCACATTGCTTCAGTAGTTTTGAAAATTTGACTATTGGTCATTTTGCAACACTCAGTCACCTAAACAACAACAAAACTGATTCAATAAGCCCACTGGAAGGCAACTGGCTGATAAGCCCACTGGAAGGCAACTGGCTAAAATAAAACAAAGCAACACCGGTAAAGGTTGTCATTTCTTGACAAAATATGTATAAACAATACTCTTTTGATTCAACCTTTGATTTCTGGGTGTGTAATAAATGCCATAACGCTATGCACCTAAGATCACTGCTAATGCCACTTAAAACTCAATCAAGGCAGTCGGCTTCTGGCTGTGCGGAAGAATTTCACAATTACGTTAATGGAAACATATTTTATCAAAATCCACCAAAAAATCGCATTTGATGATTTTCGTGTCAGCTGACCTTTAATGTTTTGCTGCTGCAGACTTTTCATTTGTAGCGGTGGCAGTTCCTTTCCGCAACAGTTCTTTGCATTGGCTGTGGAGATTTTTTCTTTTGTTTTGCATTTTTGTTGCGAAATACTGTAGTTGCTTATGTGCTGCTGATGTTATATTGCAACTTCTACAACACTGGTGTGTAGCAACCAAATTGCTGTTGCAAGTTATCATTAATCCGAATAATCAGATAAGTTAAAGGCTCATGGCAGTTTAGTTGAACTTTGGTAAATTCAGTCAAGTTTCTACTTTATGAGGTGTATAACAGTCTGTTCGCGTTAATGACGTCATTTCGACCGACGTGCTTCGTGCATGACGGATGCCTCTGCTCAGAACTTGTGTGTCTCTGGAGGGCGCATACGTCATATTTCTGATCGTAGACCCAGGCTGGGAAACCATGGCGACGATTGCTAGAAAGAAAAGTAGCTTAGTAGCTCCAACGCGTTTCGCGCTGCAGCAAAGAAGGCTTTCTCAGCCAAGGAAGTTTCGTTTGGTCTATGACAGTGGTTCTCACACTTTCATGAGCCGTGGCCCCCTTCTAAGTTTAAAACTGGCGAATACTTAATATATCGTGACACTTGGGTTAATATGCAATATCACGGCAAAGCTACCTAGTAAAGGCCTCTGCTCGAGGACCCCAAGCGGGGCCGAGGGCCCCGTTTGAGAAACCCTATGATAAAGATGTGTGCTGTTCTTACCTTCTATGTTGGAAAGTGCCTTTTTTGTATTTCTATCTAGACAAATAGCTCCTTGATTTTTAGCGTTTAAGAAGATTTAGTGTCGTTTTACAATTTACACTAAATTTTCATAAACGCTGAATTGTGCAGATTAAGGTTTGGCAGTTGCAATCCGATTAACGATGGTTAAATAACGTTACTTGAGACCGCTTTTGACAAGACCCACGGATGGCTATTTGCATACCTCTTCGGTGCTAAACGATTTAAGCCATTCCAAACATACCTCTACTGCGTTGTGCCAATGCTGAAATAAAATTTTTTGGTGCAGGTAGGGTATCAAATACACTTAGTTCTGCTGTAACTCGTTGATGTTCACGATTGTAATGCACGCAGACTGAGCGCGTACTCCCCCCTCAGTCTTTCTACTCATCTGTGCCTAATGCATTCAGCTGCAGTATTTTCTAACGACGTGCGAAAATGTTAGTCACCACAATTCGTGCTTTACCGCAATTCCATTCTAGGCAGTGTGCTCAATGTCGCGCGATGCCCACCTTTGGTGACGTGTCGTAATCAGGGTTGCCAGACGCGTTTTGTAAAAATACCGGCCATTTTGTCAACAGTGCAATATCTACAGTAATCTGTGTCGTAATTCGTAAGCGCCACAGGGAAAACAGAGAGACAATGAGTATTGTTAAGCCACAATTAATAATTTAACCGTATTTTCGCTGGCTCATCACATTTCGGTGTGTGTGTGACGTGACATTCGCACCAAGGATTGCGTCAACAGCAGCAAATAAACTTCCCTGAACAAAGTTCACTACCGGAGTCATTGTAATGTGAGAAATTCGGCGTTTGTTCTTTTAAAAGTTGCGGCAAATTATTTATTTTCAAAATACCGGATTCGAGCACTGATTATCAAAATACCGGCCTCTGCTAAATTAGTAGTAACATACCGGCCATCTGGCAACCCTAGTCGTAATGGTTAAGTGTTGACCTGTTTGACTTGCAGCTGTTTTGGTTTAGCACACTGTAGCTAGATTTCAGATTTTGGTAAACCTACTAGAGTTACTTTTTGTATTGCCATAGTCAATTGGTGCCTCATTGAGGCAGTTTGATTTACGGTATTGTAGATAAAACGTTCAATTTGAGCCAGACGGTCCCGTTTCGACCTTGTGGCCTCAGCAATGAAATGAATCGTATGTCATTGTCGGACTGTTGTATGCTTGCAATTCATCCTTTGTCCATGTTGGTATAATGTGCAGATTTGTTCGACCAACTGAGAAAGAAAGCCAGTTACTTTCAAGATTTAATTAGAAAGTAAGTAATTTTTCAGAATAAGATGATGTGATTTGAACTGTTTGATTTGCACGCAAATTCATGCGAAAACGAAGCGATATATTTATTTCACGGGTGGATCTAAAGCACGTGCATGCTGCTTTGCCATGTTTATTTTTCTCCTTTTCAAGTTGGCAAAACCAATGTGTCTGGCATGAATCCGTTGTAGAAATTGTTTGAGTGCTTGAGCTTCGCACCGGCAACAAAAGGTTTGGTGAGATTACATTGTTCACTCGTCGCTTTCACAGCTTATGATGATATTGTCAAATGTTTAATTTTCGAAAAACTTTAGATTTGTAGTGGTTTTGTACTGCATAAAATCTTCCGGACACCAGAGTGATACTTTTGCTTGTGCTAAAATTACCAGAGGTACATTCAAGAATGTAATGTTTGCCGATATTTTGTGTCTAGTAGGCCTACACGACCAACTCAGTTTCCTGTCGCTTTGTTTTGTCATTGAGCTGAGTTGACCTAATGATATATCCAGAGCTACCATTGATTTGGACTCAGAAATAAGGACGACCAGAATAAAACGACAATTATTGCCACAATTTTTCTATTCAAACGCCAGCGCAAAAGTCATGTATGAGATTGTATTCATGCCTTTTGTGAGCAAATAAAAGTGATTCTAGCTAGCTATCAGATGAACACGGGAGCCTCATACAACCAGTCAACATAAAATTTCACTTTGTACGTGGTGCTCCTAAACTTTTGGCCAGGAAAGTAGAAATAAAATTATAAATTGTTTGTTGCTTCAAATCGCTTTCTGACAATATTGCTGAAAATACGATAAAAAAAGAACACAAGTCCAAACTAAGTACATTTCTTAGAAGTACAATGAAGTTTTCTAAGACAGTCCCCTTCGTACTAAGGACAAATCTTACAAATAAGTACGGTATGGTAACCCTGGATATATCGCTTACTTTTTGCCTCTTCTGGACAGAAAAGCGAAAATAGCTATTAACCCTGGACGCCGTTTTTTGGTGTTTGCGGGTATATCTATACCGTTGTGCATGGCAATGTAGTCTCGTCAAAATGCGTTGCAAATGCCATTTGTGTTCGTGTTCTATTTATTATAGTCTTATTCTGTGCAGAGTTATGTTCCCCTAAACATTTCTTAATCTTCAGCGTTCAGGTCGATAAGGGCGGTGGTTTCACGTGCCGAGCAATCAGTGGCAAACGATATACTGTACTAGCTATCAAGTGATAATTTTAAACAATTGCAGTGTTTTTTTATCCAGAATACCAGGAGTCATGGTAAGTGGCCACCCGGAATCACCCTGTTTTCACATGAGGCGGGAAAAACGTTTTTCGCATGAAGAAGATATGAGATTTCTCAACGCAGTCGTTGACCAGGTATTTTACGGCTTTAATTGTCCCAAGTTTTCTCTTTTTTTGATAAACTTACCCCCTAGGCCTGGCAGCTGCAAAGAAAGATGGATTAGAAATGTTCACGTCAAGCCGTTCATTTAAAAAAAATGATTTAAAAAATCATCGTGTTACAAGAAATTTTAAAAACGCTGGTGTAGAACGATGTGCCTTGGGCGTCTGATGCCCGGGACAACTGTTTGATTGTGTGCCCTCTGCCAAATTCTAGTCTAGCATTGAGGAATGTGAGAATTGCAGGCATTTGGAATACGTGAAAACTAGTGTTGACACAAAAATAAGTTTTGAAAAATTCAATCCATGAGCATGAGTTAGTAGCTTCACAATACGAAGAACCATCTGCTTACAGCATTTTAATTGTAATTTCACTGTTTTTGATGCCCCCTTACTTGGATGTCTGGGACCGTCGCCCCTGCGTGAATCTGCTGTGGTATCTCACGAAAGCATTGATTTCGTTTTGTTGTAAACGCATACTCATTGCAATTTTGTGCCGAACCAATCGCTCAAAAAATATCTCGAAAGTGCGATCCGCGGTTTATTCTTACGTCAGCGATGTTGTTTGTTTGTCGGTGACTGGTCAACCTTCGTTGTGGATGTTTGTCACCTTCGGTTTCTGTTGCCGAGGTCGCTACCAGCTTCGGAAGAAATGAGCAACATATTAAAAACTTATTTCGTTTCCTCTTGCTGTCCTGCCCAAGTTGTGCTGTGTTCACGTTTGGAGGAATAACGTCATGTAACTTGAAATTCACAGCACACAAAACATCAAACAACAGGGGCAAACATAGGTTAGAATGGCATAAAATTTAATTGATGTTGTTCGCCAAACTGCAGTATATGATTGTTGGCATTTGTTTTCGAGTCAAAATCATTCCGAAACTGCAAACAGAGTCTTAGGTTATAGTCTTACTGCACATCCGCAGCGTCTCGTCTTAAACCACCAAGTCAACGCATCGTGCATCTTTACAGTGTGCTGAAAGGGGAGTATGCGTCACAATTGCCAGTCGACTGCAGCACATCGAACACCGCAAGGATTGGCCACCCAGCATCCGCCTTTCAGTGACGGTGGAAATGTCGATGGATGAGTTGAAAGAAGCAGCGGACGGGATTGGACAGGCTGTGCAGCACGCGTTGAAGTAGTGAGCCCCATCACCACCGAGTTTACTATGCACGCAACAGTGATATGATTGCGATGATTTTTAATGGTTTTCTAACTGCAGGTGTATCTTAACCGCGCTTTATCGCTGGGATGTTTCGCGATTGTACAGGTAGGGAAAATGAATGCTAGACTACTGTGAGCTGCAGTATTCCTTCACAAAGCACAAATGCCTGAAGTATCGCGCTGTGCGTAAATCGCTCGTCCACACGTATTATGACACCCAAATTTACAACAGAAGCAAATGATACTCGCCACCGTCCTGCGTATTAGACAGGTTGAGTCCGACTTGCAGCGGAAGTTTGTTTAGGGTCCCGACCAGCACATTGCTTGCATGGCAAAACTATTCAATCTGCTAGTCGCAGACCTTAACAACATTGTTTTGTGGTTGATAGGAAGCGTATAACATGGCTCAGTGTTTCCGTTATACTTCCAACTTTTCTATTTCGTTTTTATCTATTATCTCAAAAGAGACAGCGTCGTATAGAAAACATTATCTGTTGTTTTTCAATAATGAAGCTGCGTTTATTTAACTTTGCATTTCAGTCCTAACTTTTGACATAACCGCACTTCGTAGTGTTGCGCTTTCGTTGTAACCATTTTGTGTGGGAACAGGCCTGAGTGTTCTTGTGTGATTTGACTTTTTACTAGCCGTAGTCACCGCTGATAAGGTAATAACGAAAGCAAAACATTGTCTGTTGTTTTTCAATTATGAAGCTGCGTTTATTTAACTTTGTATTTCTGTCCTAACTTTTGACATAACCGTACTTCGTAGTGTTGCGCTTTCGTTGTAACCATTTTGTGTGGAAACGGGCCTGAGTGTTCTGGTGTGATTTGACTTTTTACTAGCCGTAGTCACCGCTGATAGGGTAATAACGAAAACCCGTGAAGAACTAGTCAGTGTTTGGAAACACCGTAGAAGTGTTGGTGAAGACAGGGAAGCGCTGAAAAAGTGTAAAACAGGGCAATGTTGAAACAATCAAGGAAAATTTTAATCAGCTAAAAGACAGCCGATTTTCAGAGGATGTAGATTTAGCACAAAAAAACGCTTTAATCGCATCTATTGAAGAATGACTACAAACAAAAAGTGCGGAGATGGTTCCAAATAAAACGTTCGGCGAAAATGACCATCTATATGTGCTCAGCGCTTGTTTTTTCCAAGAAATGTTGTAAGTTCAATTGGAGCAATATCTAGTCTTTTTTAAAGCGTGAAAAGTTTCATATCATTACCTCGTTATCAAACTTGTGACGATAATTGCCATCTTGTGTGCGCTGCAGAACGTCGGAGTTTTTCTTTGCATTTGTGTGTTCCCAATTCGACCGAATGACAAACCTATCATCGCTTGTAGCTCTTTAACGCGGCATGAATAAACGTGTGACGTAGTCGTAGAGAATACGTTATTATTGTAACAATAAAAGCTAACTCGGCGGTTCCTGTCTGTTACGTTACACGCAGTTGGATTCGCGTGCCTCGGTTTTTCAGTTCCGTTTTCGCTTCGCTTCGGAATGCTTTCCCCTTTGTTTTTTGACGTCTGAAGCTCTCGCTACACTTTCAATGTTTATAAGATTACGTAATTTGGAAAGTGATCCCTGGCAGATAAAGATATAGAAATATCTCAACAGTACTCCGTACATTTAAATTTTTCATTACTTTACCATTGGGACATGCACAATAATCAAAAGTGCCACTGTGTAAAAGACAGTAATCGATTAAACCCTGCGTCACTGTTGCCACCAGTAGTTTTGTAAGCATGGGTTAAACGTTACTGCGGGAGGTTGCGATGGAAAATTATTAAATATCAAGGCTAATCTGTAGTTGAATGGTCTCTGGTAGTGGAAGGAAACTATTACCAAGCTTTTTGTCAGTTGAAGAGCAGATATAAGGGATTGGGTTTCGCGTGTTATCTGAAGCAACGGCGAATCCATATGCAGCATCCAGACCGGTTATGACGTTTGCATAGGCGTAGCCAGGTGGGCAGTGGGCCCCCAAAATTTTAGTGCTGTTTATCCAGTCATTTTGTGCTTTGAGAAGCGGCGTCCCAAACAAACATATCTGCTCGCCAAAAGTCAAACATTTTGACCCCTCCAATCTTGGGCTGGCTACGCCATTAGACGTTTGTGTCGCGAGTGTGAGAAGCCAGAGACGCGATTGCAGAAAAGTTTCTAGCTACGAGGTATATCCTGGTTGTTTGCGGAACTCTAAATTGTCCCGCCACTTAATCGCAACCAGCAAAACTTGTGTACCGGTGTCAAGCGAAAATTCTGACCTGTTATTGTTTGTCAGTTATTAAGTTTGACAATTAATTTATGTTGTGTAAATTAAAACATTTTGGTTAGATGTCAGGTACCCACAAGCTATAATACGGGAATACGTTTAACCACTGAAAATATTCGGACTTGTCCTCAATTATTCTTTTTCTCACCCCAACCCGACACACCTAAACACGAATCCCCAAGCCCTGGTCATCAAGTTTTCTCAGTGTATTTGATGTGTAAAATATTGCCTACTCTGTGCATATGGCGTGAAGTCAGAAATTTCGCTTGACACCGGATTGGGAATAATTGCAGTTTGCTAAACAAAGTACTGTGTTGACAACAGCTACGGGTACTTCTGCTTTTCGTGTACTAAAATAATGAATAACCATTCACTAAAAAGACCAAAAAAGGCTGTCCCTTTTCCAGTCTATAGCATAAAGAAAAATGGCGCTAGAGTCTGACCATTGTGAAAACAGTGAAATTTATTGCACAATAGAGGGTTTAAAGAGCTACAATCTCCTTTTACGTGCAAACTCAAAATGAAATCGTGAACAGAGACAGTTTTACGCACATGAAGTGCTCAATTGAATCTGGTTGCCTACATATGTAAAGATGACCTAAAAATAAAAAACTTATCACTAAGCATAACTTTGAATCATAATCCAAGGTGCAACATCTGCAGTTTGTGTGATATATGCGTAAACCTACTGCGTAACAATGCTCTGTGACGCATGACATAAAATAGAGCCTCTCATCTACCTACTCTTGTGTTTTGTCATGCAACTAACTAGTCCAATAATCCAGGATATTGCATTTTGTAACAATTTATAAAAATGTACGTTTGCTATAATTTATGATTCAGTACATTTACCCCCTACAGAGATGAAATTTACCCCAGGTTAAGAATCACTAGAAACAAAACAGCCCAAAGATGCCTTTAAAAAAAACAACACGCAAGCCTCGCTGGTAGCCGATAATGCTACGGTCTTTTGCTCTTTTATTAAACGATGGTAAGGCCGGTGCACCTCTCGACCGGTCAATGACATATGGCTGATAAACGATGACGAGTTGCAGAAGCGAACAACGCTTTTGCGACAAAACGGTCAAATAAGACGCTTCAATGATAAGAAAAACGTCTGCCATGTCTGTGCAAACATGATCTTAGACTTAGAGCGTTGACCGGCGACTTGCTTATTTGTCTATTATACGTGGAAGAATGCTGCGTAGCCTTTAACGCATTAGTAAAAACACGATGAACACGGACAAGACACTTAAATAATTTCACCATGACAACGCCACGACCGGCGTGATTTTAAATGACAACTCACTCCAACAGACTACTGCGTTCATTTTTTACGCGCCAACCCACAAGTAAGCTATCATGGCTTCCACATGAAAGCAATTCCCTGTTTTTGAAATGTGCAACTGGGCTGTCACCACATCGCTCTTTTATCGAGTTAATGGACACAAAGGACACGTTTTCAAGTTTCGATGTCAAGCTCAACGTGCCATTGCATGCTTGCACAGTGGCTAACATTCAAATTTGTAAAATGTGAAAATCGTGAAACAAAACTCAACTACGGAATACAGCTGATCAATCGCAAATTCTTAACCGAGCCTTAGTAGTTTAAAAGCAAGCGATGATCGAACATTTTCGTTGTGATTAACCACAGATAATAGCCTAAGCCAGCGTGGTCCAACTAAGTTCGACTTGCGGGCCATTTTACAAAAACCTGAAAACTTGCGAGACACTTTCAACAAAATGATGTACAAAACAACAGTTTCACAAGATTTAGAATTGATAGGGAAGAAGAGATTGCGTTATTGAAATTTTACACAACAGCAAGTTATTACAAATCTCTATCATGGGATGCCTGTGGTCGAGGTTTCTATGACACTATCGTTCCTATATCAAACCCAATATGCTAGTTGTAGCAAGTCGGGGATATTGTCCGGGACTTCGTGTGCAATTCGATTTCTGTTTTCAGATTTTATTTGCTTCATGGCAGAAACTGCGCTCAAAACATCGACGCGAAATTTTTCAGTTACGGAAGCCTATCTGTGCTGACTAATTTCCAGAATTTCTCTACAATCTAGTCCAGGGGTCTCCAAAATACGGCACGCGGCCCAAATCCAGCCGAGAAGCCATTTTATCCGGCTCGCGAAGCTATTTCATTCGGCTGCAAAAACATTTTATCAATACCGTAATGAAAAAAATATATTAACGAAAAATTAGCAGAATGCAACATATCCCGAAACAATCACATTACGTAAAATGTCCGGCCTTCCAAATGTTGTGTAATAGCTTATGCGGCCCTCGGACAAAAAAGTTGAGAACCCCGGTCTGGTCTAATGCCGTTAATGTTGCACATATTTTTTAAAAGATGTTATGCTTGTTCTAACTAAAACCACCTACTGCAACATACAGTGGCGTACGCAGAAAATTTCCAAGGGGGGCAAGTTTCGTCACAATCGTGTGACGTCACAAATCAACTTTAGGGGAAGTGCCTTAGGCACGACCATTCTAGAGGGGCCCGGGAGCAAGCCCCCGGGAAAATTTTGCAAAATTACACCTAAAAATACCCATTTTTGTGCATTCTGGAAGCAAGTTTTAGTATAATACTTTCACGAGACTTATTAGCCGGTGAGACAGAAAACTGAACTTTTGTTGTCTGAGGCTCATGAAATAAACCAATATGCGTGCTTGGATGTTATAAGTTTTAGACATGTATCGCTTATCAAAGACGCTTATTGAAGTTTGTGGGCTCAAACTTCACGCCAGCCGAAGCTTTTTTCTGGTGTTCATTGTTATCTGTGTTAAGTCACGTAACAGCCACGTGTGAAGCAATTTTGTCAGTGAAAGAATGAAATCGTAAAATGAAAATCAAACAGAGGAAATGTACAGTAGTCATAAAAAAATTTGCATATTGCGTATATCAGTGACCAGAAAACAAAGTCAGTTTATTTTAAATTGAGGCCCTTGCCCCCCCTTAGTAACGCCACTGCCGAATACTGTTTACACATTTTTTTATTTTTAGGGTCTGAGGGGGCATGGCACAGTGGCACCCCCTCCGTACGCTAGTGGCAACATACACACAACAAACAATACTGAGAAAGCTTGTGGGCCGCAAAAATTCTATTCGCGGGCCTGTATTTGGACCACACTGGCCTAAGCAATCCAATAGTAACCATCGCGGCATTTAGCTCAACTTTCTAAATTTTGTGCACTGCCCAAGATTTAGTTTACCTTTAAGTTAACACCGATCAGCGAGTGATCACGCGTTCAGTTTTGAAATAATTACACTGCGATTACCGACAACGACGCAACACAATCACTCTCAAAAACTTCCATCCATCTACCAGGAAACATACAACGACAACTCCAATATCTATTCTCAACATAACGCAACGTAGGTTGCGGTGAGGTAATCTCAAGCAACAATTAACTTAGCATATATACTTAAGTGAATCAGAAAAGGTATTCTTAAATACCCTGAACGTAAATCGCAACATCGGTCAACAGCAAGATACCACAGTTCAGTTGCCGAAATACGACAAACGTCATGACGACTAATCACAAAAATACGTAACGACGGTAACAAGTATTCTGCCTCACGGTTTAACAGACACGGTTACTTCTGTAAAACATTCATCTATAAAATCGAGACAGCCAATCTGGCAAACAACACCTAATCCGTGCAAGAACTGTCTAACACAGTAAAATAATTACTCGAGAATGTTAACGTTTGGGGAAATCATTGCGAAAGCAAGACAAAGATCTTGTTTTTGACTGATTACGCATTTCTCTGCCGCAGACCAATCAGCATCACCACTTCGTGAAGCTACGTAGTTAAATTTTCTTTGATAAATTCCACGAAGGAGCGCTTCAAACATAGTTTTGACATGATTTTTGCTCAGCAGAGACCACGCACAAAACATCGAAAACGTTCAGACCTAGAGAAGCACCAGCCACTAGGGTTAAAATGACTGGTTCACAGCTATTGATATGTACTATATTCATGAGTTTGGAACACGCAGCGTTCCATGATTGTCTTGGTTCTATGGTCTGATAAAAATCTACCGACAAGAATATTAAAGTACCAGGATATTTTACCACCATTACAGCTTTGTTGGGTCTAGGACATTTCGGTGATGCCGGTTCGGCGATGGTGGTCGCAAATGTTTTATACGAAAAAAGTGTTATTGAAATATGCTTTTCATGAGCATTTCGTTGCCGGAAATCCCCCGCCCAGGAAATTACCACGTTGTAGAATGTACGACGAAAGGATTCTGCGAGTGATTCAGAGATATGCCAATTATGGCGTGACCGAATATCTGCACGAAATTGCCCACAATTTCCAGATGGACTAGTTCAATTTCTAATGTTTTAGCTGGTAATTGTGCGGTGCCTTTAGCTGGTTTTTGTGTGGTATTTATTTGTGATCTTGTGTTAACGTGTAAAAAAAAGAAAAAAGAGTTACAATTGAAAAATGTTCTTATCAAAGTTTCTTATCAACTGATTCATCGGCGAAAAGTCCATCGCCGATACGGCGTCGCCGAAATGTCCCATTCAGAGCTTTGTTAGCTATCTTCAACAAGTATGGCCGGCATAATAAGGTCTGCTTAAAATTCCTCACAATATCTGCAATTACAGCAACAATTTAGGACTTAATGCCATTCGCTTGTCGGTGGAAATGCTGGACAAATATATGGAAGCAAATACAACTGTTTCGAAAGCGGATTGATAGGATGGCAAACACTGTTCTACACCGTTTCCAATTGCCGAGGATAAACGAAAAGGCCAGATGACATCACGCTTTCCTAAACAGAACTATTGGTTCCACAGTCAGCTCTGCTGAAGATCGACAAGGTCTACACTAAGCATTGCGATGGTGAAAAAGCGTATGATGAAATAGTGAGTCACGGACACATGCAACGCGGCTTATATGTCCCAGCTGCAAACAAAGGTAGAAATACTTCCTAAAACGACCAAGGCAGAAAGTACGTGCTTTTCAGGTGCAAAAAAAGAAAAGCAAAAAGCAAACGCCCGATTGACGAAGGTAATTACTTTTCAGGAACAATTAGTTGATTATATCGACCGCACAATAACAATATAAAATATTGATTCTTGGATTATGAAGCGCAACGATTTCTAGACGAACATGAAAAGAACACAAATAAAAATCTTATCTCAGACAAAACTTGTTGAAGAGCGAAGAGATGATTCGACAAAAGGCAATTTACTATTTCACCAACCCGCTGTTCCCGATCCGATGTTCCTTTCATCGGAGTGAGCATGAATGTGCGATACATGATTTTTTATGCCATTTACATGCGACATGGTTGGGCTTTTGGATGGCACTACCTGGGGAACAGAAGTAAGTCGTTCCAATTTGGCGAAGGATCAGAGCCAAGTTTACTCGTAACTGTCGTTAAACTGAGATCATAACGCTTACAATGGTGAAAAAACTTACTTCATGGCCGAGTTTCCTCAACGCTTCAAGAACGGATTTGTCAAAATTTCGTTCGTACACAATTGTATTGGGAATCAACTGATGATGGATTCGCCTTTCCTCAATAGCGTCATCGAATTCCTCTACGCCGAAATACAATAACCTGAGAAAATATCTCACGGCATTTAAATTCAACAAGATTTCCGTACGTTAAGCTGAATTTTTTCTTATCACAGCCACTGCCCAGGTATTGATAACAACTCTGAGCAATCCCACCTGAGCAACGCAAGAGCAATTGACGTTGGGATATGAGTTCCACCAGCGGCGCCGAAAATATAAACAGTGTCGTTTGTTTTGGCGTCGAACAAAATACACGGCGCCATTGACGACAAGGGCCGCTTTTCAGGTTCGACCCTGTTCGGGTGTTGTTCTTCGTTGGCCAAATCTCCATCTGCAAATTGTACCAGAGATCGTAACAATATGAAGGTTCTGTATGTGAGCTATGATCCTTGCCATCGGTAAACACAGGTTTTGCCACAGCTCATTTAAATGGGACGTAGAAAGCGCATTTGTAAAAAAAACGTACACCGGTATACTTTCATTATATTAAACGTCACAATTCACCAACCTAGACCAGGCAGAAAAAAGTCGGACATTTCATCATTGAACAGCACTCCGGTACTTTCTGATGCATACAGCGATCCGAAAAACCAGTTGATTGTTGACGTTACAGCCACAGCGTCACCGTTGGGCGCAAGAACCGAAACATGGGATGTCGATGTTTGCTGCGCTCTCACAGGCAAATAAGCAGCTCCGTAATACTCAGGGTCTGCAAACGTTTTGTCGTCAACGATTCTGCTTCGAATGCGCTTGATAGTTTCGGCAGACGTAAGTTCATCGGCGATTCGGCTTCCGTTGGACAAAAACGCCGGGTCGCCGAAGTGCGTTCTCGCGCCGTAAGCGTGTTTGAAAGCTTCGACCGTTCTGTGCCACTGCAGATTTGCAGTGCGTTTGAACAGGTCGCTGGAAATGTTGTAACTGTCCAAGACCCCCAAGATCACAGCGAGGACGGGGCCTCCAGATGGTAACGGAGGCACAGCAAGCGTCAAGCCGGCGTTGGGGAGAGGAATTGTCATTATCTCTCGTTCAACTGCCTCGTAGTTCTCGAAGTCGCGCAGCGTAATGATTCCTTTGCTTTGTTGGATTTCCGATGCCATCGCAGTCGCCATCGCTCCATTGTAAAATACGCCGACGCCTTCTTCGCTGACCTGTGTCAGCGTCGCTGCAAGTTTGCGGTTGACTACTTTGTCACCGCGCGACTTCACGTCTTTCAAGGAACCGTCGCAGTAGACTTCGCACAAGTGCTTCGATCTTACAATGGAGTACTTTTGCTGCTTGAGCCGATTCGCCAGCTCCTGATTCACGAAAAATCCATCCTGTGATTTGCTGATAGCGGCGCGAAATAACCGTTTCCACGACACACCTCCGCCGTACTTTTTGTAAGCCATGCTGAATAAATCAATAGTTCAATTGATAATGCACAAACAGGAAGTCTATTGATAGCCTTATTTTCTAATTTATGTAAAAATTAATAGCCGCTAGTTTTCGCTTGACTGACGACTGTTGGCACACGTTATTCAAAAAACAATTTTAAAGGCCAACACAACGACCGCTTATAATTATCTCATACATAGGCTATTCACCAAAAGAACTCGTTAAAATCTGCCATTCTCTACATTTGCATTCATTTAGCAGTACAATCGCAGTCATACCTCGTTCCTGTTTGCGTTTGCATGAAACCACTGGTTAAATAAAGTCACAGCAGGTTAGCCAAGTTAGTCACAGCACAGCAAAGTCAAGTCAAGTAAGTCAAAGCCTAGGTGCTATGAAATAACAGATCAAACAATGAAAATAATCTGTTTTTGCACGTCTTATTTATGTTCCCAGAATTTTCCTTGTGCAGTTTTAACTTCACCTGCTCAGACCCCCAAACTAGCCGATTGATCCATGACCAGTGTGCGAGTTAGGATAACAGCTGGTGGAGGCGTTGTTTTTCTAGTTTTTGCATTCATGATAGTGAAACGCATTGAGACTTGCTTATTGCAAAAAATCCATATTAATTGTAATCAGGGCTTAAAAAAATGTACATTTCCCGGAAGCTTATCGAAATTTCACGTGGGACACGAGTTGAAGACGATCGCCCCTTTATGACGTCACAGAAGGAATTTGTGTTCTTGAATACGTTGCACTCAAGAGTATAACTATCACTGCGTTAACATTGATCAACTTGGATTGATTCAGCCTACTAGCATCGGTTCACAGTCAACGTGCAAGCAGTTGCATCGCCGCAGTGTACCACACAACCGCGCGGTACGCAAAAAATGAGATACCAAAGGAGTGCAAACAGGCCCGTAACGAGGTTGGGACACTAGGCGGGTTGAAGAGTTTTATGAGAGGCCCAAATTTTTTAAACATGTACAACACATTCTTACAGGGGGGACCCCCCCCTAGTTACGGAGTTACGGATCTGAGTGCAAAACCGATGGAAGTGGCAAATCTTCGCCGCGAAGAGTCAAATTCTCGCCCCTAATCCATGCTTAACCCGCTTCTAAAATTTGTGTTTTGTGGGCACTATTCAATTTACAAGGAATTTTTTTACTGCATTATAGTTTTAGATAATTCGTTTAAGTAATATATGGACTGCTTATATGAAGCTTCGCCACAGTCGCCGGCATTTGGAAAACCTTAACACGGTATTTAACGACCAAGCAAATCGCAGTTGGTAGAGCACTTAGAGACTTCCAGACACCTAACTAAAGATATCCTTTGATAATAAATTATAATCTCTTACGCAAATGTTTCGGTAAGATTGTGCTTTCGTAATGCTTTGCTGACCGCCTAACTCGCACAGCAGGGACGAGCAATTCCTACTCTCAAGTCGCGTAATCACGGAATGCCTGCGGCTCCTGCACAGTGTAAACCAGTGGTTGTCAATCTTTTCGCTGAAGGGAGCTAAATCCAAACTTACAACTTTGTCAGAGAGCTGTACTGAAGATATTTTAACGCAAAAATTGACACGTTTTGTTTAATTGCAGAACGAAGTCTGTTGCACAAAATATTAGAGGTTTTTTTAAAAGACTGCTGAGGGCCGCACAAAGGGGGCTTGGGAGCCGCATGCGACTCTCAGAACAGTGGTTGAGAACCACAGGTATAAACGGTATGGAATTTGCTAGCGGTGCAGCATTTGAAGTGATTGTGACGTCGTGTTTCAAACGTTGATTGTTGCGGCCAGTTGGGTGGTGGAGAAATCGGTTTTTAACCGATCCGGCCAGTAGAACGAATATTCACACAGTGTTAAAAGTTTCTGTTGAGTGAGCGTTCTACGCATGTATCTTTTGGGCGCGAGTGCGCAGTTACCGGAATGAGCTTGTTGTCAGTGAACGCTGGTTTGAGCACGAGTTGAGCATTTTTGAATGGCATTACATTTGATTTTCAAAAAAAGCCAAATGCGTTAAAAAGCCAGAATCTGGCTTCAAAAAAGCCAAGTGGACAACCCTGCACGAGACCACTTTTGTACGCTATTCTGAAAACCTTAGATTTTGTGTACGGTATTCTGTGTAGGTCTAATGATTACAGTGTATGTTGTGATACTCCGGATCTTTAAAACGCGTACCTTTCTCTGCTTTTGTGAACACAACATTGCGGGCAAAATTTTCAATTCCGGTACATCCCTACTTAGAATCTTTAAACACTGCTACTTACTATCTTTTTCCTAGGTGCTTGAAAGCACAAGGTTTCCACACAAATGTTAAGGAAAACACATGGGGCACACTGGGAGTAAAATAACCCCGAGTTTGCTTGCAACAGCAGCGAAGAGAGTGCGACTGCAGAACCGTTTCTGCTGCATGCAGTGATTGAAACACACAATCGCAACAGGTCTTAGCGGTAATATTTACTCTGAAGTCTAGTTTTCTATCACACATCCTGCGAAAATGGCAAACACGGTAGAATTGCCCTATAATGTCACTTCATGGAACCAGAGAAAAAGCGTCGATATAGGTGAACTGTCGTTATAGGTTAATTCTACTGTATGTAATTTCAGCATTTGATGGTCACCAAAAATCAGTCTACGGCCATTGTTTCTTTTGATAAAACAAGCTCGACGACAAAAAACTCAACGCCAATGCAATCACCAAGCAGTTTGTTTTGTTAATCTGTTCCGCCTTGTTTTAGTTTCACATTCACTAGTAGCAGCGAATCAGCTAGCGACACCTTAAGTACAAGCAAACTGGAAGAGCGTTTCACGGTGTAGTGCCGCAGAGATATTTTCAAATACTGATTCAAAATCCAACACACCTAAATCCTCTCAACGTTCCAGGTACAGCAATGGACAACGGACCTTTTACAACTTCCTTGGCAGACATCTTGCTGAACATATTTTTGCTGCTTCCAAGTGGAGCTGTTTCACGGGCATCAATTACTGCAAATCTCCCACTACTTTTGTTGAAGATGTTCATGATGAAGCCTCCACCTACAATATGCTATCCAGATGAATTACAACCGCACAGGGTAATAAATAAAGTGAGTACTTACCATTTAAAAAGAGGACTACCCTTGGAATCTATAAATATCATTATCTAGAGAGTGGGATCCATTCAAACCATGTCCCATGATGGGAGATATTCAAATGCATATTTACAAATGGTGTCATGGTATAAAAGCAGTCACATAGTGATCTCACCCCTATGAGCAATTGTGCTGAACTTGAGTGTAAAATTTATTAACCTCGTAATCAAACCATTTCTTTCATAGCCCATTTTACCAAGAAGCACCACAAGGCTCCTTGGACAGCTGAACACAAGATGGATTTAATAGCATCTTTTGTCATGGTTTTTCAGATACATTGCACTTGTTCCACATACTGCACTGAGCATTCTACCTAAGCAAAGGCATGCCTTCTGCATCTTCCCAAAAACATGCAAAACTTTCTCACAACTGCAGTTTGATAAATTTTCACTGATGTAGAGTCGGCCAAATTGAATTAGTAGGCTGCAGAGCACTTTTTACAAAATTTTGCCACTTGAACTTAAAAGCTCTAGTTTTGCTGCAAGCTGTCGAGGAACCAGCCAGCTGGGCTCTGCAGCTGATTCCCTTGTTTATTCTATCTGAATAAGATTTCAGGACTGAGAATGCAGATTGTTACATAAAATTGACTACCTACTGTATTTAAAAAAAATTGCTGATTGATTCAAACCTGTCGCCATTATGGAGACTAGTTACTTAAAATTGAAGTTGAAATTGTTGGTGCAAGTACCAAGCAGATTTATTTGAGTTAATATCAAAATGATGGCAGACCAAAAAGATCTGTTGATCAGATTCACTGTTCAGGCATCTCATAACAGTCTTCTTTTCAAGGTTGAAGCTGAAGGCTGAATGGTACCTGTAGTTGGATTTAGAGTTGTGCTGAGAGTAGATGAGGCAGATGCCAATGGAAGTCAACTGCTGGATGATTAACACAATTTCACAGTAAGTTCTGGGTTGTAACTGATATTTATGCAGGCAGTGCTCAGATCAACAAGAAAGAAATCCACAAGGCATGATAGAAAAAGTGTAAACTCTGCTAAAATATAACTCTGCCCATTGTAATTAACCAGTTCAAACTTCTGACAGTACACTATGTTGACATACCTTTTACACCCAAGCATGCAATTTTGCACTGCAACAGTTCACAATGCTCAATAATGCCATACAACCATCTTTCTTCGGCCAGGTTTCTTACTGTATAACAACATTGAGTGGGCATAGCCTGCAACTGCTTGTATAGCCATGCAGCACCAACAGGCGTTCATTGTTGAGAGAGCCTAGTGTAGTTCAATGGTCTTCATTCTTCAATGTGTGTTAGCCATGCAGTGATAATATTTAGTCTTACCTAAAAATGGGCCTTCCCAGACACACAAACAGTTTATAGCCTGAAGAAAAAAGCATATATATAGCAAGAACTTGAGTGGACTATGCAGAACTGTGCAGTCTCTGAAACAAAGGTTAAAATTTGTAAGTGATGTACAGGGTGTTTCACAATTGTTGAAACAAAGCGATTGGGCACAAATCCAGGATTTTAAATGATACCACAATGATGATTACATTTATTGAAAGGTGAAAAGATAACATTTTATAATCTGCAACT
>Ga0210059_1001800_pt1 | contig 32779 bp, 20 predicted proteins | sample Ectturendosymbi2_FD_188042 | JGI IMG/M metagenome (GOLD analysis project Ga0210059, IMG submission 188042) | Ecteinascidia turbinata endosymbiont from Florida, USA - Sample 2 (SPAdes) (version 2) | ecosystem: Host-associated > Tunicates > Ascidians > Unclassified | place: Key West, Florida... | reverse complement strand
AAGTTATTATAATTTTGATTTAATAAGAACCTTGAGCTTGTTTTGCCGCAACGAGACGCTCCCACCCAGGGATTATGGAACTCATTGACACCCGCAATATGGCCCTCACGTCCAGTCTGTTTCGCGGTTTCGCCTTTGTTGCTGCCATCACAGAAACTCCAGACTCGGATAAGTATGATGTCGGAAATGGCAGCAAAGTTTTTAATGCTTTTACGGCAAGGTCAGGGTATTCTGGCAAGACCTTCGTCCAAAACATTGGTAGAGTCGTTGTATGAAAAATACATTTCAGGCTACGATCATTTGCACCAGTTGAAATAAATCCGTACGACTCATTATGATATTGGCGATTGAAAGAAGCTTTCCTTTTGCTGCGGTTGTGGGTCCCTCATCCTCGACGTCAGACACATGTAGGCAGTGGCAAAAGGCAATAAAATTTTAATTGCCTTTGTGAGAGCATTGGATATTCGTCCTTAACACTTAACCAGAAATATGAAGGAGCTGTTTGATTGAAGCTTAATTTAAGATTAAGCTTAATCTGACCAACTTGCCTGCATTCAGAAACACGTGTTTCAAAAACATGAATTCTTAAGCACATCAAAGAGAAAATAATAAATGAAAAAACACGACGACTGCTAATAGGCTGTCTTCAAAATTAGCAGATATTTCACAGCTAATTTACTCCGGCAGCATAATCACAAAATTGAACTATCTGACCCTTCGCTTTTTTCACAACTTCGCCTCACAACAAAATGTTCACTCGCTTATCGCTGCTTCAGTAAATTTGGGAGAGATTTTAGCAATGCGCAAATCCTATGTTACACTCTGAAAACGTGGTTCTTAACCGGGGGGACGTGTCCCCTCCAGAGGGGCGTCACTAAATTTCCAAGGGGGCGCAAGCCTTACGCGTCCCACAAGATGGAAAGTTTGTTTGTTAAATTTACAAATAAATACATTTGTTTTCACAGCTTATTTAGGGTAAGAGAGGAGTGAAACAAAGGAAAATTATTTAAGAGAGAAAAAAGGTTGAGAACCACTGCTCTAAAAAATGATGATTTAATATTCAATCACAGTGATTCAATATTGAATCAAATCTTGAATAAACCGTGACTCAAGTTTAACATACTCAAGTTTGATTCACGGTTACTCATTGAATTGATTCAATCGCAGATTACTCAAGTTTTATTCAGATAAAGATCTACTCAAAGATGAGTAAATACACCTATTGAATGATCTTTGATTCGATACCTCTTTATGATTTATCTGAAGTGAAGCTATCAGTTCGGAACGCGCAGACGGCCAGACGTCTCGCTGACTGCACATTGGCATGTAATTTCACCAACCTGCTGCTTTGTCACATTCTCTCAAGTTTATTGAAATGTCATGTAATTAATTGGCGCAAGCACCTGCACAGTACGAAAAGAATATTCCGGACTGTTCTTGCTGCACTGACGACCGTTATTAATCGTATACACAATTGCTTAACTCAATCAACCGAGCATGGGTCTATTCGTAATAGGCCTAACATTTTAAACCGTGAAAGTTTTAAGCTAGTGTAAACCAGATCCTACCTTCCTTGCAAAACACTTAGCAATCTGAGATAGCTTTACTAGAGCAGGAAGTCACTTGCCCATACCTAGCCTATAACAGGCCTACCAGTTGTCAATGTTAATTTAGTTTAAGCTGTTGCATTATCTCAGTTTCATTCAGTTGCCTTTACGCAATTGTTACAGACATTACGCCATTTTTACGATTCCCAAGTGACTGAGCAATTGCACAATAATTCTCTCTTTTTCATAAAACGTCCGACAGTAATTGCTTCTAACGTTACAAAAATGTTTCAAAGCATTTGACCTGGAAAATGATACGGCCCGGTAACGAACTCCTCACGGACCGGCACCGGGCCGCGGCCCGGTGGTTGCCGACCACTGCTCTATGCGACATATATACGATATGAAAATTGGAATGTTGCAAGTGCGCGAGAATGAGATTTCACTGCGCAGGTGGTCTGGTGGTTCTGGTGGCACTGCGCAGTTGCGCACCTCAGAGGGAACACTGCTTGTAGTGACAGATTTTTGCAGCAGAGGCTTTTATCAAACAATCGCAGATTTAGTGACACTGTCTAGATCCCATCTGCGCTCCACACCACAGGCACCGTTTCACCTTTTGCCAATTTTGCTCAATTTGAGGATAAGCTAACGATTTGAGGTCAATCCTTTTGTTGGCAGGCGGTGCATTAATAAATATTTCTTCACGTTTCACATAATGCGTGCCCAAAGTTTCTCCTGTTCCGGTTACAAGCACTACTACGACCGTTTACCAGGGGCGGTTACAGCCAGCAAGATCAAGAGGGGGTTATTTCAATAATGTTTGGTAGTCAAGTCTCATAACAGCTTCACTACTGTAAGAGAGATGAAGTACACTTCACAACACTGCTGTGACAAAACAATGGACGACAGAATCGCTTTATGTCGCGAACAATGAGACAATTCGTACATGACCAAACACTTATTCGGAACTGGTTTTGATATACTGTTTTCCGATTTGTGCGAAATCATGGTGAATTAAGCTACTTTTGCAGGATTTAAGGGGGGAAACCGCCCCCCCCACTGCCGTTTTCAAGTCCGAGGCGTAAATGCAAGGAGACTTGCAAATAGTTCTTTGTTGGAAGGTTTCAATTCACAAAGACTACATTTCCATTGAACTAACATCATGTTAAACAACACATTTAGTGTACCGTAGATGCAATAATATACAGGCAAAACTAGACAGCAACACTGACTAAAAATACCCTTAGCTACAGTATAAAGGTAGGTAAAATTCAGCAAAAGCAACACGATCACGGCAAAGTGTTTCAAATCGTAGACAACCAGCGCTGAGGTCATATGCTTGACAATACATCTCTCACTACAGGCCAGGACCTCTCTGTCTCGAACCGATTCTGGACTTGGGCCGGGTCAGGCCCTCGCCCACTGTGCGGCCACCCGGGTCGGCGTCGCTGCCGCCATTGGACGAACTGGTGAAGTTGCTCGAGTAGGATGGGATCTCCGACGAAATGGAGTCTCCGTTTTCGTCATGGTTGGAGTGAAATCTTAAAAGTATTATGAACGGGTCTCGCACTGAACCGCATGACAGTGTTTCGATTGTACAATACAAAAAAATTGAGTGAAATCAATTTCATAGATTGTGACAGTCTTTTGATTCAACCCTTTTGTAAGTTTCTGAAAGTCTGATGTTGGATTTCACTGATTGATACTGGTCTGAAAAAAATGCTTTATTGTTCCGTGATTCAAGAATCTAGCAAAGCATATAAGAACATCGCAGCAAATATAGCTGCAGGTCAAACTACAAACAACCAGCGACTGAGCAGAACCATTATTCATACAAAATGGCAATTAACGGTTATAGCCCCAATTAGGGCGCAACCAACTGACATTTTCGGTGGGAGGGAATGATTTTAACTTGTATCTGATAAACAAACGTTTTTGAAAATTTCGGAGGTGGGCAATCGCCCGGTTGCGGTCCTGGCCCCAATATAGCAGGGCAGATGAGTCGAAGCCTGAATTTGTTTGACCCAAAACGTGCCTTAAACAATTTGAAAGCGCCTGACCAACACCTACACTTTTTCAGACTTTTTCTTGGCATGCTGTCATAACCTTTTACTTTATGACAAAACCATGAGAACATGCTTTCTCATTTTTCTCTGTTTTCAATATCAGTACGAAACATAAAACGCTTTCCTACACAGCAAACAATCAAATCAAGGCAGAAACACGAACATGGCCCAATCCTACACGTTGCTGTTTACCCTGCCGATGTAGAAGGTCGCAGTTCAAGTGGCGGAACATCCGACTGGCGTGACCTTTGACCAGCCGGGAATAGAGATGGGGATTTTTTGCCGACTGGAAATTGACCTGGTGATTGCTGACCTGTTGAAATAACGTAAACAGTTTAGGGCTATCAAAACGTTTGCAACAAAAATGGCGTTGCTAAAGATTTTAAGGCGTAGAAAATAATACTAGCGCAATACAGCATACTGTAAGTTTCAACCCAAAACGACAACCTTATGAAACTGGCAAATTAAAAAAACTGAGTGTTTTTTTCTCCTCTATATCCACGTCTATGAACTACAAGCTGATTTTTAGGGGATCCAAAGCATTCAGGATGATGTCTCACTGACAGGGTCTCGCTTGCAGCACATAGTTACGTTTGTACGCATCGTCGTTTGAAGCTTACTCGCAGCGCAGCCATATACACCAGTCAAGACATCAGAAACAGCAAAACTAAGACAGTGGAATTTCGCTTTTTTGCAAAGTGGAACCTATAAAAAAGCTTTTTTCTCATAAGGTGAAGAAGCTCGTCTGAGAAAGATACTCATGCAAAGATCGACCACTTTGGAAATTTCATGCGAGCGCGAGAATGTATTACATGAGTAGAGTGTGGAAACTAAAGTTTTTCACCAACCAGCTGCCTTTCTTCTTCTCCTTGGAACAAAATGTAAGGAACGTTGCGGTGGTGGTGAAGGCCTGCATGAAAGCGACAACATGTGGAATCTCTAGCAGCACTGGAACAGAGGCGTAACGAGGGTTCAACGGGGGGCACAATTCCCTGGGCGCCGAATCATTGCGGGGGGCGTCGAAAAAGTCCCAATACTGTAATATCACAAGAACTTTCTTCAATACAGTAAATTTGCTTCCGAAAGAGCTCGTGTTCGAACATGGGAACACCAAACTTGCATCATGCCCTGGGAACCATCTAACCTCGTTACGCCCCTGCATTTGAATAAAAAAAATGCAACAAATTTACTAAAAGACAACGAGAATTAAATATTGCATAACCCCCACCGCAAGTGTGGAGACAGCGTGGCTTACCTCGCCTGACTGTTGTGGCTACTCAAGAAGAAACCAAAATAAGAGCTCACACTACCTAGTTACTCTTTTGATTTCTTGGTCGACGATGTCAGGAAGGGGAGGCGTTGGCAACGCAACCGGATGGTCTCTGTAGTAACGGAACATGTACTGGTCTTTTGGCGCTTTCCATTTCTTCGGAGAAAGGCTTTGGAACTGCTGCTTTCGCTTGCTCGAGTCAGCGATGTACTCAATGTACTTCGACCAGTCCGCAGTTTTCACTATGCCTGCAGGACAATCGGACTGAACCAAACAATGAACCTCGTCAACTGCGTAGCGAAGAATAAGAGGAAGGCAGAACATACAACTTGAGCACACGGTGTGAGGTCAACACGATAAAAGTCTTAATTTATTGAAACTATGCAAATACAAAATCGCTAAAATATTCGCGAAACCAGAGTTCTACAAAGGGTTGAGAAGCGCATGGTTGCAAGTCACCCATTATAATATATTCCTGCACTGACTGCTTGATTACGCTGTACCAGACCCGTAGACAGGTTTTGAGGTTTGGTGGAGAAAATACGTTTTAGGGAGGCACGATTTTTGTTTTTATTATATGTTCAAAACAAATTTCCGTGGATACAACACAATTTGGGGAGGCAGTGCCCCCGAATGTTGCCGCGGTTACGGCCTGCGCTGTGCCATCAGCTCATCTAATGATATCGCATAAGTGAAAAACTTGGAATGAAATTAAATCTTAGCCCAACTAATGCAATGGGCCATGCACTGTGACTTTTAAATTATTACTAATTACGGTTCAGAATACGATTTCACTCGTACATGCCAGTATTAGTCGATTGCAAGTTGTCTTCGCTTTTCAGTATTACTTCGCTATTAAACTACGTTTTAAATGTAGGTGAGAATATGAAAAAATTTTCTATGACTCGAAACAGTAACGCAAGTGCACTTTGTGGAAAGTTCTCTTTAAACCAATGATTCTTAACCTCGTGGCAATGACGCATGTTTTACCCGTGCATTTACCGAACACTTCGTAATTGGAAAAATAATATATTTCTCGAAGACAGAGGTATATAGTTTATGAACACACATCATGAATTGCGCATCAGATCTCTGTCAACCCCAGAGACGGGTTCACCGAGCAGCAGGAGTTCACTCGGACCCACGTCAATAACCACTGTTTTAAGCTATTCAATTGCATTTGCCAAAAATTGTAACAAAAAATAAAACGTTGCAGCTGAATGAATAATCATTTCATCAGATTAACGTCCACAAAATTTGTTGTATTTTCAAAGTCATTTTGTCACGGTAATAACGTCACCTTTTCTTTTTCTACCAAACGATCTCATTTCATATTTGAAAGTTTTATTTCAATAATTTCGACACTAAGAATACAACAAGTTTGTGGGAGAGAGTCATCAGCGTTTCGTTTTCTCTACAGAGTAAAATATTTCACAATGGTTGATGCTTCTTGTGTGATGAACGTAGACACGAGGCCTGTGTTTCAATGAGATCTGAATCGCGACCGTACTAAACGTTAATGGCCAAAGTGGAAAGTAGTTTTACTTTTTAACAGTTATGGTTCTGAAAGGAAATGAAATACAAATTTTCTCTGTGAAACCTTCAGAAACGGAAAGCAAAAATGTCCTCGAAAGTTTCAAGGGAGCACAAAAATAAGTTAATTCTTAAAACACAGAATATTCAGCAAAATCTTTAAGACGTCTAACCGGGATCAAAAAACATGAGAAGTCTGTATCACCCATAACAATGCCAATGTCAACGATAGCTTGAGTGGAAAACCTTTTGTGTTCGTGCGAAAGAGCAGCTTCGCATGATTTGCGCAAGTTTTTGTGAAAACAAAATAATGCCTGGGCGGTTATTTCCTATCCGCTTGAAAAGCGCTATTGCGGAAGTACTGTACCCACGCTTCAAGGTATGGAAACAAAGTTTCATCATATTCACTTTGTAATCTCTGTGGAGCAGTGCTGTAGCAGCCCAACTCTGCACCCCAAATGGTGATTTCTGAAAAAGACTTCGACACTCTGGCATATTCCGAGACCGAACGGCCTTCACAACAAAATATCCTAATTTTTTATTTTTTCTTATTTCAATATTTTTTAGTTCCACTTGCGCACACAATTTCGACAGAACCGTCGCCAGAAAGTTTTCAACAGGGGCTTCATGTTTGTGCAGGGAGACGAGACATTCTGATAATGGCATTTAATTTACAACATAGCATTTGCAAATTGTGCGAATGAATGGTAAAATTATCAAATATTTTCCCGCAAATACCCATGATAGGCTCGTAGTTTGCAACTAAAAATTTTTGAACGAACTTCACAAGAAGATTTGGATCTTATTCATTGTCAAATCTGCAGGAAATCAGAATCAAGCCTATCGTTCAGTTATGAACACACTGTTGCCGAAGGAGCAAACTGATGCCGGTCAAAGCAATGCAACGCGATGAACGTTTTTTTTTTCATTAGCGCAAATTGATGAACTTTACCATGAGTTTAATAAGTGAATTTTGCTTAAAAAAAGCCTGCGTGTGCATCGTGCTTTTAACTGGCCAAAATACGCAGGTATAAACCTATCTTATATCAAGACTTGTTAAACTCCTGGTGCATGGCACATGCTTAGATTAACAACATTTCGTATCTCAAATAGGCTATAAAAGTTGACAAAAATAGACTAAGGCCTATGTGGACGCAACATGTTTAACATCCGTAATCCACTAATTGCATTACTATTCCGGGACAGGTTTAATAGTCATTGCTAAATAAACTCTTCTAACTACACTATTAACTCCATATTGCTGTCTGAACAGCAGACTGCGCAAAACTGTAACTTTGGTCGTAAGCGCCAAAGGTATTGATACGGTAAGTTAGGCACACTTGGTAGCTAATTAGTCAGTGAGACAAGCGCTTTACGTCATTAATTACTCTTTTCTGTGTTTATCAACTCAGGCTGTAAATGTGACCTGGTTCAGTTGTTCAGTGTTTGCTCACAGTGAGAACCGACATTTTGTTATTAACCGTACTGACGGTGCGTTGTGTAAAAGAATACATCTATGATATGAATTCACATTGCATGGGCACGCGTTACTGAAATACTACTCCAGTGTCGGGCTAAGGAGTCTACAGGTATCTTGCTTCGATGCAGTACAAAACACGAGAAGACAACCTGAGCAAGCCACAATACATTGTTTCACGACAATCACTGTACAAAACACGTTGATCAGGTGGAAGTCTGACTTCTGGACGTATACACCCAAGCATATAGGCTAACTTCACTATCAACACTTCAAGCAATGAATGCTGACGCTTTACGCTCACAAACGTATCAAAATGATCAGGCGATGTTATTCTAGGTAACAGCTGTGGATACTGCTCTGTCAATAAATTACAGGACACAGCTAAATGCAGATTGACAAAAATTTCACTGATTTCTAGTGTTTCATATTTCAATTTTGGAGGTTGAAGCTTTGTTTGGTGGGGCCAAGTCCACAAAAGCTCTCCTCCGTGGCGACGGGACTGAATTTCGTCGGACCCCTCGTGACAGCGTGCCCCACGTCAATTGGGGTTTTGTATGACGGCTGGTGCGGCTCTGCTATGGAGAGTATCACGAGTGGTGTGCGGCTGCTTTTTTTCGCTGAGATATTTCGGTCATTTGTCCCGTAATAATATTAAAAATCGCCGTAACAGCATTACTAGCCTACCTTTTCGGGCATTAGGACCGAAAGTACTCAATTTTTTACGGTCATTTAAAGAAAATTCGGTCTATGGCCGAAAAAGAAACCCTACGTCTGCAGGCGCTCATTGGCGCTTACCATGCGCCGTGGGCCAGGCATGTACTTTCGTAACAAATGGTGCATTGATGGCAAACAGTTGCAAACATCGCGAGTGAAGTCTTCAGGTGCACCCATCGAGTAATTCGAGCACGAGGCTGGACAGGTCGCACGTGCCGTTTTTCAAGTCTTCGGATCCGAACCCTGCCTGAAAGCTCCATTGCTGCGCGCTCTACCTCACTGTAACGCTTGCCTAGCTAACATATCGTCTGACTCCATTTGAACAATAAACATTTTCAGCAATGCACTGGAGCTGTGCACACCGAAAACTGAGTCTTAAAGGGAGCCGCAGCCGCCGTATTCAAAAATACTGGGAACTAGGTGGATTTTTTCGAATAAAGGCAGGCAAAAATTTTTTGACCTCTTTTTTCAGCAAAAAACATATCGTACCTATCGGTTGTCTCCAAAACTTCAGTTAGTTGCTGTTCTGTCACCATGCAATATAGACAAATTTAGGAAATGTAAGGTTTTCATAATCATTCTTTGCAAACTAATGTCCATTGCGATCATAGAGAATCATTGAAACAGCGTTCTGATGCTTGAACCTCAATTAAAACATGCATCAGTCATTTCAAACAATGAAAAGCTCTACCTTTGCCGCAAGCTTTAAAGGAGTCATAGACTCTGCGTTTTCACTTGGGGATGACTCAAACTTGCCAATATTGAATCAATGGCGGCGGTTTCAAATCAATCTGCAGATTTGTTTTCAACAGGAAATCGATTTCACGCAACACTGCGCATCCACAATCCTGAAATCTTATTTTATTTGAATGAGCCACAAATGTAGGCTACTTTGCATGTACATCAAAGTCAAGCTGCACCTGGAAACGCAATTGTCATTTACCTATTTATTGGACTCATATCTTGGGACTTGAGTTGTCACTTATTAGTGTAAGAACTATTCTGCTTCAAATTAGGCCAGCAACATGCTCAGACATGGTTGTTTTCTTAATATTGCCAATATCGTTAAATACAAGCGCCCAACTTTATAACAGTCCTTTTCCACCTTCTTCAGCTTGTGGCCCGCTTTTTCTAACAATTTTTTGCGAGGCTCCCTATGAGATATTGCGATGAAAAACAACAACGAAAAACGTGAGATATGAAAAAGAAACAAACTGTTAACAACACACGCATTTTACTGTTTAGTAGAAAACGTTAGCTTCGGTATTAGATATGATAAGATCAAATCAATACAATCGACTAAGTTTCAAAAAGCATTTTAGTTAAATACCAAAAAATCTTAACATATGGAAATGCTTTGTGGCCCTCCTGAAAGAACTTCGCAGCCTACCAGAGGCCTGTGACCCAATGGTTGGGAATGCTTCTGTAGAGTATATCTCTTAAACACTTTTGTAGATATAAGAGATTGTTCGGAAAACCAATAGCGTTCTTAGTGACTATGCTGCATGTCAAAAATTGGGTCCAACTTTTCGGACCTGCTTCAACAATTTTGTTGATTTACCAGGTGAGGCGTTTTTGAAGTGGTGATTCCCTGAATATACACATAATTTGATCAACAAAAAAAGGTACGTTTGTGAGATACTGAACAATAACTGTCACTACCAGGGAATCTGCAGCATTTTAAGCAAATTCAGATTGTTTTCAGCAACCTCCTATATAACTGCTTTCTCACATGCCTGGTCTGGAATCACACTGAAGGAAGATTACAGCAATTACATTCTCACAGCTCAAAAATTCCAAAAAATGAGTAATTTTTAAAAGAAACTAGTTTCACGTTTTCCAACGCATCATCAGTCCTGTAAATGTAAGACAAATCTTACAGGTGAAATGTTGGCATTGAAAACAAGTAAAGAAAAACACACAAACTGTGGCTAGTTACAACGACAGTACTAAAAATTTTGCGAAGCTAAAAAATACTAAAAAAAATTTTTTTAGTACTGTCGTTGTAAGTGGTCACAGTTCGTTTGTTTTTCTTTGCGTGTTTTCAAGTGCCAACATTTCGCCTGTTCCCCGTCAATAAACTGTGACTGATTTGCTTGCCGCCATCTCTGTGGCCTGTAACTATGAATGATAGATACGATTGCAAGTTTTAATCATCGCAGAAGAATGAAAGCAGGCAGATTCCTCAGAAGCTTGCCGCAAGGCTAAAGTTTGCTTGTTGTACTTGATAGAAGTCGCTGAAAATGTAAGTTGGAAAATTTGTATGGCTTGTGCACAATTTGAAAATGTTTCAAGATTGGAGAACAATTTTATTAATGGTTTTTGTTTTAGTTTTCATAGATTTTACAGAAAAAATGAAAAGCTCTGGATTTTCTGAAAGCTTTCAAGGAATCAGTCGACAAGGATCTGCTTTCTTGTTTTTACAGTGATTCAAACTCGCACATATCTGTATGCAAGTAACTAGTCTCCACAAAGATGAAGGGTTTCAATCTATCAGCAAAATTCCTAAATAGGCAATTGATTTAACATAGCATTATGCATCCTCACTCCTCAGTGCTACAATCCATAGAAAAATATTGGGAAGTGGCAAAACCTGGGCAGAAGTGTGGTTATTACTGAAATAGACTTAAGCCAAATTTTCTAAAGCTAGGACAAAGTTTATTTATTTTTCCAAATAAACTTTCCGCTTTATGACCACTAGATTTAGTTTGGAATAAAAACTGACCTTTTTCAATTTCATAAAAGAGCTGATTAAGAAATTGATCTTGTATCAGCATCTTCATTTGTGATGTGCTGTAAATTGAGCAAATACTCCATAAGTACTTTTTCTGGCCTCTTGTGAGATCAGGGTGCTGAAAGAAAAGACCTGTTTGTTAAATTGCTTGGAAATTAATGGAGCGAAATTTAAACTACTGTTAGTTATAAAAATTTAAAAGTTATTTTAAGAAATGAACCCTGACAAATGTACTGCAGTAATTACTTTTACCTTAAATTCTTTTTGAGTTTTGTTTTTTGTTCAACAGCTTGTTCAGAAACAAGAACTTTAACAAAAATCAAAAACAAGTCCAGAGACACACTTGTGCATTTTCATTTAAAGTGAAGTTTTTACCTACGTCAATGGTATATATATATATATATATATATATATCTAATGTGGTACTAACAGACATGTGAAAGAAATGCTGTTGATAAAATTTGTGAAATCTGGCACAGAAGCTTTCTGTGAATAAGGCAAGAACATGCAAGCACATTTTAGATATGCTCTTGTAAATTCCTTAACTAAGAGCAGATTTTTTCCTTGTGTTATTATTAGAACAATTTTGTGCAATGTTAAGAGATAAATACTTTCTGAAACTTTTCATTACTTTCTGATTTATCAATACACTTTTGCCGCTACAATGAAGTATTGAATGATTGTGTGAGTTTTTAGCGCATGTCCACATTCTATATATTTTTAAGAGAATTTTTAAAAGCATCTGAAACATCTACAGTTCATTGTGAATGCATAAGTCAGTATAAACAACTACAGTATTAATTCTACGTTCAAAAGATTACATTAGAGTAGCAACAGGCACATACCTGACATCACTTATTTTCAGTTTGGGTGTCAAAACCAAGAATCACATTTAACCATATCCATTTTGAGGCTGAGGGAAGCAGCAAATGGGGCAACAAAGAGTGAAATTGCAAAAATTACGTTTAATTAAAATTCTGTAGCAAGATGCTTCTTCAAACACATGTTGCCTGGATCTCATGGGAACTTGTCTGAGGGTATCATGTAAATTTATATTGAGTGACCCAAGAAAGAGATGAATCACTGCCATTATTATCTTAGGGTCTTACACCCTAACCTTCTTCCCCCTTTGCGTGGTTATTCAATTTCTGATACTATTTACAATAGAAAAAATTGACAACTCCATCTCCTGTCACGCCTCATAAGAGACCTATCTTTTTGGTGGGTTTATCTAAAAGTTATTTGCATGCATAAATGCAACATCTCTTTCCTCAATGCATACCCACTATAAGAATAATTTTGCTTATATATATGCTTCAGGCCCACATTATAAACTTGTTAAATACTAACACATTGAAACTAAAAAGTACTCTGAAATATTTTAAACAATTTATTTTTTGAAACTTTTTTTGACAACATTAGTTTTTATGAATTTCAAGCGCTTGTATTTATCACATTTCTCAACCTTAGACTCAAACTTGGTAGGGGGAAAAACAAATAAGCAGTTGCCCTAGGCAATTACCAGACCTCTTCATCCCCCTGTCCTGATGTCATGACTCAAAATGTAAAAGAACCACCGTTGAAAGTGAAACTATAACTTCAACACAGTTACATAAAGAAAATAAATTCTTAACATGTTGAGAGTCGGCCTACGGTATATTCGTACTTGGATTTCGGCCTAAAAAACAGCAGTTTTCGGTTGCCTTACCAATGCCCTAGCTCCTCCGCCGATTGCGCTAGAGAGATGTTCAAGGGCTCAAACGGATCGACCAGTCTAGTAGATTGCACTCAAAAAAAAATTTTTGGTTGGGGGATGCGGATTTTTTGTGACTGACGTCATAAGTGAAGCAGTTTTAGGGTCATTTTGGCTCATGTTACCTGGCCTAGGGCCCAACCGCTAGGTCAAGGTGTTTCGCTGAAGTTTTCATTGGAAACTAGGCTCGAGTCCGAGTCTTTTGAGCCTTTGATCGACTATCTAGTGTTTCTGGTTCAAAACTTATGATTTAAAATAAACAAATTAATTAATTATCTAATTAGCTAATTAGTCAAATATTTTTACTAACTTATATCATAACTTTTGAACCCGAAACCCCAGCAGGTCCACCAAAGTATCAAAAGACTCGGATCGTAGCCTAGTTTCAAGTAAAAACTTCAGCGAAATACTACCACCTAACGTTTGGCGCCCAGGGCCAGGCAAAGTGGGCCAAGGTGGCCAAAAAGTGCTCCACTTATTCACTCACAAAAAAAATGCACCCCCGAAGCAAACAAATTTTTTCGAGTGCTACCTACTAGGCCAATCCGTTTGAGCTGCTGAAGAGCTCTCTAGCGCAATTGGCGGAGGAGTTAGGGCGTTGGTAAGGCAACCGAAAACTGCTGTTTTTTTGCGAAAATCGCCGAAACCAGGCGTCTCTAAAAGTGTTAAGAATGATGAGAATAATTCTTAATATGACGAATGCACCCTTGTATTGCACACATAGTGTAAAGCAACATTAATAGCAAATGCTTTTAATAAAAAAAAAACAACTGCTTTTCACTAAGATCACAATTCAAGTTTCAATATTTTGAAGTCAACTAAGTTTAGACCAGACTACATACAAAAAATTTAAATTTGCAAGAAAGACAACTTTTTTGTGGTCATTTAAACCTTTTCTGTTTGTTAATCGCATCTTTGATAAAACAATGGTTCAATCTTGATGGCAACAAATGCTATTTTCAAGGTAGTGCCCATTTCAAACCATTTCTAATTGTTTCAGGGAGTAAAGCATCTTATCTGTGAATTTACATTGTTGAAAACTTGAAAAACGTTCTACTATACCAGGGTTCTTTTTAAGGCATTTTAGAGACCCAAATTGGGTCCCTAGAATCAGAGGAAACTATCATCGGGTTCCCAGGATTAGAGAAAATCAAGGTCCCTAGAATCAGAGAAATCGGGTCCACACCAAGTACCCAACATTTTCCTTAAAAAAAACCCTGACTATACTTTAATAGCTTTTTACTTCATTAAGAAACTTATTGCTGCAGAATTTAACTGAAAATAATTACGTTTGGATATTCAACATAACATTACGATCATTATATAGTGTATATCAGGGGTTCCCAACCCTTTTATGATTTCGTACCACTAGGGCACCTCATATTGTCGGCACGTATCACTTCTTCTAGAACAACCAATTTGATCAAATCTTAGTTTATTCAGAGGAAAAACATATACTACAATAACAGTAAAAGACCACAACCACATTTAAATTGTTTTTTAGTTTGTTTACTTTCCACCAATTGGTCAATGCGTGGCGTAAACTTGCTAACAGCGCATCGAAAGTCATAATGCTGCGATGAAATAGGAATAGCAAGCTACAGGAAAAGTCATTTGTTTAGATACAAAGCCTGATACGTAAACAAGAAAGCTGTGAATCCAGGTGTTGTGAAAAAAATGGAAGTTACTCGAGTACTACCTGGAAGACCTCCGTGTACCACAGGTTGGGAACCCCAGGTTATTGCACACGATAATGATGGTCTCAAATTCCCAATTTATGCATAAATGTTATATTTTGTAGGCTATATTGAAATATAAGTTCCATATTAATTGCTATTAAGAAAAACATCAATACAAAATTAAAAAATTCAAGCACCAGATGATTTAACAAAAAATTACATTGAGATAAAAGTTGTTCCTCATTGATGGGGGTATCCTGTTGTAACATTTTTTCTTTCTTGGATAGAGCACTTCTAATGACAAAGATGCTGGATCAGAAGATATCCTTAATTTGTCTGAAAAAATAAGTTTGGAGTTCGTTTCTAGACAGAAAATCACAATGCTTGAAAAAATGCTGCTACACCACATGCAATGAATCAGAGGCAAAAGAAAAATGACTTAAATGACCGTAAAGGCAGAAATATCAATATTTCATTTTGTGTCCATGAAGACGTGGAAATAAAATTGTCAAATCTAGAAAAGTTTTATGTTTTTGATTTGACATGTTTCATGAAAATGGAGTCTAAACTACAATGATCAAAATCCATAACAACTATGACAAAAAAAGCCATAGCAAAATTAAGAAGTTTCTTTTTTCTACAATAGGCAAAGTCTACATTAGACCTGCACAACTCAGAATGCTTAAAGGGCTAAACTGATCAGCAAAAATTTGCCATGGGTCGTAAAAGTCTAGTTTATTGCAAAGTTTCGAAGAAATTATAAAATGACAATTAATTTATCTGAAATTAGGTTTCACAACATTTTTTGCATTGGAGAAAGCCATTTTACCGCTTGAAATGCTTTACTAGTTGTGCATCTGCAGGGTTGCACATTTGCATGCTCACTAAAACAAGCATTTCATCAGTGCAAATTGTTTTAGGGGGAGCACTGCTCTTGGGTTGGAAGAAAAGCTCTCACAGGCTGCATGCAGCTTGCGTGCCATTTGTTGTGCAGGCCTGGTCTGTATGATATATAGCTATGCACCAACAAATGCTTTTTATTTAAGACAATAAGATGACTTCAGAAGTGCACAAGAACTTTTTTATGGGAATTAAGAATGTTTAGTATTAATTTTCTTCATGCAATTTGCATCTGTAATGCCTAACATCTGGTTAATTTCTAGAAAATTTCTTAATTAAAAGTTAGGGTCAAAAGAAGGTGATTCACTCTTTTCCAAGCATAACACCAAAAAACAAACATCAGTTTTGCAACATATTGAAGGGCCACTAGCTATCCTGTCATTTCTTGTGCCTACTCACCTAGCATCATTTATCTATAGTTGTGTACAAAAAACAAGCAATTTTTACAGCAAACTATGCACTAAAATTTTCAGTTCTTCACCGCATACATGCAGGATGTGTAGCCCTTTTTATTAAGGATTCAACAGAAGGTTAATGAGTCAGACATACAAATAAAAATAAATAACCCAGATAATGGCGGGCAAGCAATGCATGTTTTTTTGAAGGTATATAGATGAACAACTGAGCCATGCATGTAGGCAAGAGAAGCAAGTGACAATGGAGATTATGAAGGAGAAAGCAATGCAGCAACCATGGCATTGCAGAACAAAGATAGTGCATCAAAGTGTTTGTGTTCATGCCAGTGTGTTTTAGGCAGACCAAAAATTGAGCTCCGCAATAACATGAGATGCTGAAACAGAGACAAATATACTGCACAGCACATAGTATGTTATTGTTATGTAAGTTCAGGAAGACATGCATGTTGAGATTGCATGTGGCCTATAACTTTGGGTGCAGCGCTCTATACAACCTGCCCTGGAGAGCGAGTGTTAGCTGTCATATCAGGTTCGATGTAACATTCCTACCTTTTGAGGCTTTATCATGGAAAAATATGTACCTGTTTCTCGAAAAACGCAGAAAGTTTAACAAAGTATGATTGCATGCTATGATGCAGTCAGATTGTTTATTGTCACTATTCTTTGAAATCTACAATCCTATTTTAATTTGTGTCTGATTGCAGGGATATTGCAGTGTTCGTTTGTTTGAGAGCGTGTAATGCCACAACACATTCGTACTTTAAATCAGAACAGGCCTTGACCAGTTTAGGAATTAGCCTTCTACTCTGCAGTAGTGTTGTGGGTTAGTGAACAACAGTGTTAACAGTAAAGTGTCTGTAACCCTGTGGTTCTGCCTACAACACTGTTGCAAAATGTTCTGTTAACAAACTAGGTGAGTAGACGCAAGGTGACCAGGCGCCATTTTCTGTGCTCTTGTGAATGACGATACAGCTGTGGTGAGGATAAAGTGCTTTGCTCCTCCCGATGTTGGTCATGTGCAAACACCGTTTCTGTAATGTGTGTTGATGTATAGCTAACCACTTTTTGTGCTCGTGTCTGTGATATGGACCATGAGTCCGCAATAAAATATTATTATTATTATTAATAAAGTATGTGAAAGCCTGTTATTCAACCTCCAACGCCACAGTAAAACATTCTACTTAGTCTGTTTTTATCAACCTGCGTTGTGGAGTGTGTGCTTGTAATATGGATTTTGCATCTCTTTGCAAATTAAATTCATTATCATTCATTCACAGTTGGCAAAAAAAACGCTTACTATTTGTGGCAATCTATTGCAACATTATTCTGTGTATAATAATGCCTACCAAATCATGCAATACACAGCAAAAAATGTAAATGTTCGCCCACACCAGGTCAACCATTGTGTCAGGACCTTTGGTGCCTTCTTGAAAAACAATTTGTATAGCTTTTTTAAACGCTGCGCATCTTCATCTGACTTTTATATTCATTTGCTTTAAATGTCTGCTGCTTTTTACAAACCTTCATATTTCCTCAATTACTTAAAGCTCCTGTATGATGGTGAACAACTGCAGTATTTGTTGGGGCATTGTTTTGGTGTTCACAACTCATCAGTATTGCTTTTGTGTAGCAGCAAATCCGGCTGTGTGCTTGGTAGTGCTTCAAAATTTCAGTATTTTTGTGATTCCTTTATTACCTTCAATATATTGATGATGTGCAAGCCAAACATACAAAAAATGAATACATGTAACTTGTAAACACTATCTGCCAAATCCTGCTTTAAATTCAGTAAAAATAATTGACTGTCAGCCCCATGCTAAATGCAATGCAAAACATTTGAAAACTAGATTAAAACATTTACATGTGTGCTAATGAGCATGCCGCCATCTAAGTTATTTTTTATTTGGTGTTTACCTCAAAATTTGATGCAAAATTGCCTTTATTTCTCCCCCACTGCCAGATCCTTCACTTGTGTGATAATGAGTGAATGACTTCATAGTTGGGGTGCTTTAGAAGTGTTTTTACACTTCTCTGTGTTAATTGTGTGCTAACACTTTCTATGTAATGTGGAATGACTAGCCATTTTTGTGCTTTTGTATTATTTGATTATTCTCGTGATATGGACAATGCAGATGGATGTCCTTCAGCACAGATATCCCTAATGGATGTATGATGATGTAACTAGAGTGAAAAATACCAGGTTGCACAATAAATAAAGGTAAAGATACAACAGAAAAAATAATTTGTCATTCCCATTTAATATATTGTAATTTTCCCCTAATCACGTAATGATAAAAAATTGCAATGTTTTACTTTTTTCACAACTGTTCAAAACTAAATTTGGGTGCCACTGGACCTTCTTATCAAAAATGTGGTGTGAGACTGATGGTGGCTGAATTTAGGTCTAGGCTAAGAACAAATAGTATGTTTACTTTTACTACTGTTGTGGTATCATTTCTTGTCGTAAAATATAGTTTTTTACGACTCTGGTTACATAGTTTTATATCTGCATCCAAGATACGCTCCTGATGGTTATCTGTCTTTTATAAAGCATGGTATAACACAATATGGTACATGCACTGCAGCAAAATTAAGGAAGCGGCTATAGAACCACCCGTGGATCTTTCTATTTCAAACTTTATGCGACCGCACCACCTCGCAAGACGCGCCTCGAATGATTATGAATTTCACTAAATTTGTAACTTTGAGCAATGTCTTCCTGGTAGCATAACAGATGCATCTTAGGTCTGCTGTGTCAATGGTTTTCAGTTCGGCTCTCACCTGACCTTGGCAATTTTTGTTTTGGTAGTAGTGACTGCTTGCACATTTCAATTTCATCTTATGGGACCAGTTTTTTTTACTTTCTTTAAAACTTTCTGAACTTTAGGTTTACGAGTTAGCATTAACTTTAAGTTAGCTTAGCATTAACTTAGGATTAGGTTACGTTTGGGTTCGGTTAGGGTTTACTTTTTACGTTTAGTACGTTCCTACCAAGCTTTCTGCACTCATGTTCAATGTTGTGCGTTACTTTCACGTTACAGGTGCCGGTCGAAAAAATTTCAAATAAGAAACTCTTCAGATAGTGCTGGACCACTCCTGAAAATTATAGGGCAAAGTGAAGGCATTCATCTCATGCTCATCAAGGAAAGTTTCATATACTAAACTTTACTAAAACGGCTAACATTATACCAGAAGCCCTTTTAGGTTATAACAAAGAGTTGCATTTTTAGAAAGTTCAGCCGGGGCACTGCAGTCCAAAAGTGCAAACATTGATTGATTTGATAGTGTAGCGTGTAACTGCAGCTTTGGGCTTAGACCAGCACTTAACTTTAACACACACTTGATAACGAAGAAGCCAGGTTAAACATGCAATTGACTGAACAAATATGCCACGATATTCGGAATATAAAACATGTATTTAACAGTATCTGCTTCAAGCACTTGAATATATCTTGATTATATTCCACCATGAATTAACGACGCACTACGTACCTGGATTCATGGTCGCCATCGCGACAGAAAAATGTCAAAATCGCTCCGTGGCGACACCAAACCACGCTGAAGTCGCCCACACGGCAACGTCCGGAATTGAAGAAAGTGCTTCCCTTTAGAAAAAAAGCAAGAAACAAGACGATCGGGTTGGGCGAGAAAAATTCGGCGAAAAAAATCATTGCAAAGAACATCGTGTCGTTGGCGACACAGGTATCACAGAATCAAAACAAAATATTCCCTGGAAAGGTAATTGTCTATATTTTTATTCCTGAAAGTTTCGTTTTGCTATCAGGGTACAAATTTCTTTCACAGACCAAAACGCAAACATCATCAATCCAAGCGAAATTGCATTTCAAATCAAGTATGTACTTTCCACGATGGGTGTAAGCAAGGAATCGATCACCAAGTTTTTGATAGGAAATCGATTTCACGTAAAATTGCACCCCTGAGCATTGCAAATTGCACCTCGGCTGGGAACCACTGGGATAACTTTGTCTAATGATGTAATGAAAATGCAGGAATTCATGTAGGGTTAGGATAACCCTAAAAGTACAACAGTACACGTGCTCTTTGCTAAGCAATATAAGTATTATGAAGAAATCCTGTATTTCCACTGCATTTTATGTTTTTACTGCAGAAATGCAAACTATCGTGTTTCTTTTTTTGTGGTAAATAAGCAAAAGTTCCATTTCTTAATGTATATACACGAAAATTTGATTGTCCTCTGCAATTATTGTCATAAAATTACCTGAGAAACCAACATGATCCAAAGGTCCCTTAGCCATGGGCCATTGGTCCCTTAGGGTAGGGACCTTTGGGCCACTTTTTCAACAATTTTTAAAGTGCAATGATTCAGAAGTAATTTTACGTGAAAACGATTTCCTATTAAAAATTTGCTGATCGATTCCTTGCTTACACCCATCGTGGAAAGTACATACTTGGATAGAGATATGTGCCAGTTTTAACCATCGCAAAAAGACGAAAGCAGATGGCAGTCGACTGATTCCTCGAAAGCATCAGAAACACTAGTGCTTTTAAGGGTACATTTCAAATCTTCTCCAACGAAACGAGTTACGTAAACAACATCGTGTCGCTGGCATAGGCGTACGGGAAGGCATTTTACTGGGCAGGCGGAAAAAATTTGCTCTGAAAATAACAATTTGCCCTAAAATAGACAGTTGCCCTGAAACTAACTTTTTCGTTTAATCCGAATGGAGCCTGAAACCTCATGTAAATCTGTTCTATACAGTTAGATTCGCTTATAACGGCTTCCTCTGTAACGTCAATTCGCCACTAACATTACGTTTCGTTTGGTCGCGATGGCATCCCTTATATGCATTTAAATTCGCTTATAATGTCCATTCGGCAACAACGTTCTTTGTGCAATCCCCTAGATGTGCCATTAAAGGCGAATTCTGTAGTTACCTTGCTTGTTAACTCAAGGGGTTGAAGTTCCTTGCGTGTTGTGTTCTCACAGACAAGAAATTTTGCGGTAATTGCTTTTACTGATGCAAATATGTACGCGAATTCTATGGCGCAACGCAATGTTTTGAAGGCGACGGTCCCGGATCGTATGATCTTACTCCATAAACCTGCCTATGTTATCGCTGTTGTGCACTTGAACAAGGCACAGACGCGCACTCAAAGGAGCCAAGCAATCTTCACTTCTGTGCTGCCCGCTTCTAAAACTCCTGTTAATCAAAAAATCTATCATCATAACACCCTGCACCTCTACCTGGAGAAAACTCGAAAACGAACAAAGAAAGAGCGAATTCCTATACCAAGCTGTTCAACTACCGACGTGTTCGATTTTTACGGATAAGAAAGGCTTGGACCAGATCAAAGTCACTATGACCAATCACGACTTTGGTCCAGATTACAAACTACACTAGCCCAAATTAAACGGATCGCCTCCAAGTGAATATACACTGTATTCAAAATTTTTTCACTGTTCACGATTTTTGAGAAACTTGTGCTCAGTGATGAAGTCGAGACCATAACCTCCGAGACCGAGACCTGGCTCAAATTTCGAGACGAGACCGAAACCGAGACTTGTCATAAAAGCCGAGACCGAGACCTGGAAGTTCGAGACCAAGACTCGAGACCTCACGTTTCTCTAATTCGAGACCTCACGTTTCTCTAATGGTAATTAAAGCTCACCCCTTGAATAATGCAGCAACAAAATATCTGGCACATTGCCAAATATCAAGATAATAAAAATCATCCGAAAATTTGTGCAAACGGCCAAATACTGGAAACGTTCATTTTCACTTTCCTCTTAGGAATTTATAACCTCAAACCTGTGGCCTTATTTACAAATTCCATGAAGAAATGCATGGACATTGAAAATGGTGGCAGCGTATAGAACAGTGGTTTTCAACCTGGGTGTCGTTTGTTTTTTTCTAGGGATTGCAAGAGCTTCTGACAAAAATATTCATATTTACTTCTCTATTTTATATTTCTTATGGAACTACTTTTTGTCGTAGCCACAATAATAGGATCACCTGGCAAAACTGATAGCCTACTTTTTCATTCAAAATTGTTTTAAGTGTGATTATGACCACCACAGTACAGAATACTGTTGCGTTTGGCAACGCACGAATAACTTTGTGACGTAAGAATGTGATATGTTTGTAAATTAGACATCTGATTGCGGCAGCTAAGGGAGTTTTTAATCTAGTATTCAATGAGCTGTGCTGTGGAGTGATTTGTGTACGACACGGGTCTTTCTCACTGATGCTGCCATGTGCATGAATTCAACAAATGAGTCTTGGTCCAACACAGTGATGTCGTAAGTTATTTTATAGCCATTGTGATTTTCTATTGTGCAAACACAACTGCATTTCATATGCCTGACTGAATTTTCGGAAGGGTGTCGTTAGGTTAAATTGGGTTGCAAAATGAGTCGCTGCATGAAAAAGTCGGTTGAAAACCACTGGTTTAGAGGTTCTACGCATTTTCACTCGAAAAATTTTGGTGAGCCAATTGAATATTCGAGGTGTTTGCCGTTGCCATGCTTCAATAAATTTGTTTTGACTCAGAAAAATTTTAATTGTTTTGTTCGTTACAAAAAAATACCAGCCCTTCTGTGTAAGGACAGGAGGTGATGCCCTGGTGAAGGTCCCATGTTCTGGTCTCCTACCTAGTATTGAAGTAGGCCTATGTTATTTGAGAAAGTGGAGAAGAGGCGAATCATTATGTTTTATTTTAAAACAAGCACAGTCGATGTAGGCGAGTGTATGCAGCCACAGCAGCACTGGTCAAAACAGCACAGTAAAGTGGCAACTCCGCAGGAAAGGTTGCTTTCCATCATTCAATTTTTTGCCAAGGTGTTTTGTCGTTTATATCATTTGCCAATGAAATAACAAACTTTTAAAGTTTTTTACTATCTACCACTTAACTGTTTCGCTACATTCTTTTTATTTTAACACTGGGCATCTGCACTGACACTCAAATTTATTGGCCACATATTTCTTGTATTTTGGCTAACAAAGCTGTGCCACTTTTTGTAACGTTACCTACACCTTTCCTAATTACTTTTTTCCTCACACGAAAAATAATTGAGTAAGAATTCTCCAAAGATTTAGAATGACGAGGTGATAAATTTAGAGATTTAAAAAACGAAAGCACTACTTTGAATTTCAAAACGCAAAATTGTAATTAATTTTTCACCCATCCAAACTTGCTCACTCTATCGAAAACAAGTTTTTAAAATGTTGCTCGTAATTCTGCTGTTGACGCAAAGAAAAAAAATATTTAGGCCTATTGGAGCAATAGACTTATTGGCATGAATTAGGTTTACACTTTGAACCAGCAATGTAATATCCCACGGCATGCTCTACTGCAGTGGCGTAGCGATGTTAATCTCGCCCGGGGCCGACCATAACAATGCTTCCTCTTTCCACTCCTCACGTTTGCTTACAACAATATAAAATGAGAGAAAATCATGTATCATGCTTATTATAACAATAAGGAATAATAAAGCATCTTGAACATCACAATCAAATACTCAGATACTGAAAATGATCTTGTTTTCAATTCTCGATGATGGATCTTGCTTTCTCTACTTGTTAGCCACCCTTCTCGTCATTACTTTTCCTAGTTTTTTGCCTTTTTACATTTGCATGAATGTGTGGCTAAATAAATAGTATAGCTGGCACATGCTAGGCAGTGGTTCAGCGGAAAAGTTTTATTTTTTGTCATTACTTGTAAATCAGTTGGCGCCGTGGATTCGATGTGTTTGCCACGGCAACAACAAAGTGCACAGGGCTAATGAAGCCCTGAAGCAACTTGGGTTCGCTTTTTTGTCTTACTCAGGGCAAGGTGCTCGTAGTTTGTCAGTTTTTTTACAACTGCGGCAGATCTTTTGCTGGTAACCATTGCCTTCGTATTGAAGATTTTTTCTTTCTCTGATAAAAAGAAAGTATTAGATGCTTTCGACAGGCGTTGTTGGGAGGCAGAAGCAGAAGGAGCGAAGTTCGGGATTACCGGTGTAGTTGACTAGCAGTGAAATGGTGTAGCACCTTCCCGCTGATTTTATGGCTCTATGTATAATTCCTAGATTTGGTATTTTTTATTGTCAAGTTTTTATATTTTCAAGTTTTTCATAATTTCCATATTTGTATGTTGAACTGATATTCACAACTGTTCAAAATTTCCGTTTTTGCTGACACACTCAGAATTTTCGCAACACCGTAGGTCGGTTAGAAAACGCAGAAAGGCCGTAAAGCCTATAGCAGTAGGCTACGCCAAAGTGACTGATCAGCCGTGATGCATTATTTGCTCTCTGTATACAACTCTTATGAGCGAAACATTTCCTCAAGAGAGTTCCGAGGCATTTTTGAACTTAAAAATGTCTGCATTACCCAGGACAAAAGAAACTTCACCAACGTGTTTTAACAGAGTGCTTTGGAAAGCACTTCGCAAAAAAGACATGGTTCCATTTGACTTCTCAAAAAAGAAACTTTTTGGCACTCTCCCACCTCTTTTGAATAAGCCTATGGGTTTCATAACAAAACTCTTGGAAAAACAGTTCAAAGATAGTCCTTAGCAAAGTACTCCCAGCCTCTCGTTGCAGAGATTACGCGCTGCGGTGTCATTGGTGCGTGCACATTTTTTATTGAATTCGGTATAAATTTTAAACGGGGTAGAGGGAAAATTGTTTTCTCCATCTCGCAAACAACATAACAACAAAGAAAGCTTAGCCATTGACCTCTTTGAACGGCTACATTTTGAACAATCATTTTTTAAAACCGTTTTTTTGAGGAACTTCTTGCAAAACTTCATAAAAAATAACCTATGCAAAGTCTCGAGGCGAAGAGCTCGAGACCGAGATCCTTCGAGACCGAGACGAGACCTGAGACCTTCCAGGCCGAGACCGAGACTTCAAAAAACGGGTCTCGAGTATAGTGAATTCAGGGCACACTCTGTTTTTCAGGGTAGTAGTGAATTCAGCACACTCTGTTTTTCAGGGTTTAGTGAATTCTGGGCACACTCTGTTTTTCAGGTTTTTTTTCACTCTGTTTTTCAGCGTCTCGAGACCGAGACCAAGTCTCGAGACTGCATCACTGCTTGTGCTTGCCCTGAAAAATCAGAGTTGCCCTGAAATTTTTCACTGTATTGAATACACTTTTTACATTTAGGATTTTTAACAACTTCCGCCTGCCCTGTAAACAGTTTCCCCTGAAATTTTTCACTGGATTGGATAAATTTTTTACCAATCAGGATTTTTGAGCAACTTTCCGCTTTCCCTGAAAAACAGAGTTGCCCAGAAATTTTTCACTCTATTGAATACACTTTTTAAATTCAGGATTTTTGAGCAATTTGCGCTTGCCCTGTAAAACAAAGTGTGCCCTGAAATGTTTCACCGTATGGAATATATTTTTTACTATACAGGATTCTTGAGCAACTTGCGCTTGCCCTGAAAAAACAGTTTTTCCCTGAAAATTTTCACTGTATTGAATATGTTTTATATCATTCAGGAGTTCTGAGCAATTTGCGCTTGCCCTGAGAAACAGAGGATGCCCTGAATTCATTGTACTGAATATGCATTTTTTATCATTCAGGATTTTTGAGCAACTTGCGCTTGCCCTGAAATACAGAGTTGCCCTGGAAATTTTCACTGCATTGAAATATATTTTATCATTCAGGGTTTTTGAGCAACTCGCGATTGCCTTGAAAAACAGAGTTGCCCTGGAATTTTCCACTGTATTGAATAATGTGTACTTTTATCATTCAGGAGCTTTGAGAAACTTGCGCTTACCCTGAAAAACAGAGTGTGCCCTAAATTCACTATACTGAATATGTATTTTTTATTATTCAGGATTTTTCAGCAACTTGCTCTTGCCCTGAATGACACAGTTGCCCTGAAATTTTTCGCTGTATTGAATATGTATTTTTTATCATTCAGGATTTTTGAGCAACTTGCCCTGAAAAACAGAATTGCCCTGGAATTTTTCACCTGTATTGAAATACTTTTTATCATTCAGGATTTTAGCAATTAGCGCTTGCCCTGAAAACAGAGTTTGCCCTGAAATTTTTCAAGACCGGGGGGCGGCCGCCACCCCTGATCTCCCGCCTCGTACGCCTATGGTCGCTGGCGACACAGTTATCACAGAATCAAAACAAAATATTCCCTGGAAAGGTAATTGGCTATATTTTCATTCCTGACAGTTTCGTTTGCCTTCAGTGTACAAATGTTTTTTACAGACCAAGAAAAACAAACATCATCAATCCAAGCGAAATTACATTTTCTCAAATCTTCTCCAGCATAATGGGTTATCGTAAACAACATCGTGTCGTTGGCGACACAGTTATCACAGAATCAAAACAAAATATTCCCTGGAAAGGTAATTGTCCATAGTTTCATTGCTGAAAGTTTCGTTTTGCCTTCAGTGTACAAATATTTTGTGCAGACCAAAACGCAAACATCATCAATCCAAGCGAAATTACATTTTTTCCAATCTTCTCGAGCATAATGGTTTATCGTAAACAACATCGTGTCGCTGGCGACACAGTTATCACAGAATCAAAACAAAATATTCGCCGGAAAGGTAATTGTCTATATTTTCATTCCTGAAAGTTTCGTTTTGCCTTCGGTGTACAAATTTTTTTTACAGACCAAACCCAAACATCATCAATGAAAGCGAAATCTCAGGGCCTTTTTCCGCCCTGGTTATGGACCTGCGTGCAACATGCACGCGAAAGAGCAGACATGGAACGAAAATATATTAACACTGACAAGGCCTCAAAAAATAGTTTAGTTAACAACTTTGTGAAATGGGACTGTGGGTGGTGGAAAAATAATCAAAGCAAGCTTGTCTTTCCAATGTAAATCGTAACCGAAGACCTAGCTCTAAAATCACAACTTTTCCACATCTTGAACACAGAAGTAGTACGTCTGAATACTTATTCTGCAACTGCATTAGATACCGGAATGCAAAGACAAAAAAAAGCATGTAGCAACTAGCAAGTTGTCTGTAAGGATGTGAATTGTTTTGCCAATTGACAAAAAATATAGTTATTTAGTTTTGCCAATAGAAAAACAAAAACAGAATTGAAATTGATCTGTCAAATATTTCATGTTGCGTATAAGATTCAGCAAAATTTCAATATTAAAAATGGTGTTAAAACGCTAGAAATTACAGCAATTTTTAAAGGTATGGCACAGATTTTGCGTACACACAAGCATGGGTGTCGGAAGTGAGAGAGGAATTTGAAAATTTCAGCAAAAAATTGTTTTCTTCGTTTCAAGTCGTGAAAACAAATTTCACCACTTTTGGCACCCCCTAGAAAAACGTTTTTGAAAATCAGCTAGTAAACCCCTTGGAAAAAATCCTTCCGACGTCCATGCAAGCGAAATCATATTTCAAAGCGGAATAACATTTGATTTTTGCACAAGCGAAATCACATTTCATTTTGCACAAGAGCATGTAAAATTATATAAGTTTTTGTAAAATATTGTTCTTTATTATATCAACTGGCAACACTGTTCAACAACACCAATGCGGTAAGCAAGCCATAGCAGGGTGACAGACTGTGTAGGCTACGGTGTACTCTGCCAAACAATTGCGAAATGCTGTCAAATTCACTGCCATCTTACAAGTAATATATTACAAATAATATTGCCAAAATACTTCCGAAATTCTGCAAACCTTTTTCATTACGCGTCTTACTTTTAATAATCGACCCAATAATAATTGTGTTAGTTAAACGTATTAGACAAAATTCGAAATTTAAAAGTGGGGGTGCCAGGCCTCTCAGAAATAAAAGTGGGGCGCCTAGGCCCATGCGGCCTCCCCGGTTCCGTCACCTATGGTTGTGCCATCTTTGTGGCTTACAACTATGGAAAGAAACTGAAACAACTTTGACCTTTTAATGGCACAATCAAGGGCAGAATCATCGAAATGTCTAGAAATATTAAATTCCAGCTAACTGCAGCAGCAACAACTTCAGCTTTACCAATTGCAATTCAGCTGGCGGTTGTTTCATCGGCTGTTGTTATGAAGGCCACAGCTCGCAACAAACTGGAGGATGACTTATGCTGCACTCTTTCTACCACTAGCCTAATCCTCGCATCGTGTTAACGAAGAGAAAGCGATCGCTAAAATAACATCAAAATGAGCACTTTTATGCGATACGTTGTAAATGAGTGAAATCCTTTAAATTGTTGTGTCTATTATGCGACGTCTACACGCCGCATAGCCAATACAGCCATTACTTGCTAAATAGCGTTCAGTAAAACTTCGTCACTAAAAATATCAGAGGGATATTCTAATGTGGTGATAGGCCTTGGAGGGAAACCAGACCGAAAGTGATGGGTGATTCAGACAAATCTAGAGCATCGCATCTTGTGAACACGGCCTGTCTTCATTGCACCTGTTTTTGTATCGCATTTACACAACATGTATGATCAGTTTGTTAAAATTTACACAGATGGCTCAAAAACACTTACAAAAGCAGGTTGCGGCATTTACGTAGCAGATAAAAACCTCAAGTATTCAATTGCAATTGACCAATTTTCAAATTCCTTCACTTTCAGAACTTTTTGCCATTCTTCAAGCGTTATACTTCATCTGCTCGTTGAAAATAGTCAGTGCTGTCATTGTTACGGACAGCCTCAGCTCACTGTAATGCATCACAAATAGGAAATGGAAAAAACAAAGTATCACAAATAAAATTGTTCTTCTCTTTTCAACCCTTTTGGTCACAGGTTACGAGACCAAGTTCCTTTCGGTACCTGCTCATCAAAATATTCCAAGAAACGAATTGGCAGACCAGTTGGCAAAACTCTCTACAGCAGAACCTTCAGCTCAAACACTCCATGACGTTCTCCACAAACATGTAAAAATTCGGTTGAATTTGTCCGATATCCTTCCCGTCATTTCCGAACATTGTTTCAAAATGTGGGAAAATCACTATACAACTGACACGAAGGGCAATGCCTACAAAGCCATTTTTCCCACCCTATCGAAGCCTTCTCTGGTAAACAAAACTCAACACTCCACTATTTTTCGATTAAGTGCAGGTCACTGCCAGCTCAACCATCATCTTTTCCGTATCGGACTGCATTCTGATGGGCTGTGCGATAATTGCGCAGTCCCAGAAACAGTGGACCATTTCCTCAGAACTTGCACCAAGTATGGTGAGGCGCGACAACGGTTCAAGCAGGCCATCGATGACCTAGGAATTAACTTTGATAGAACACAAATTCTCCAAAACGCATATACCGCGAAAAGTGTCAAAGCTTTCGTCAGAGAAGCGAGAAAACACATTTAGACAAGTATTAGAAGTGACCTGGCACTACAGGACCTTGTTGTCAGAAAGTGCCATTAACCCCACCCCCTCATAATAATAAGTGCAACATGCCCGTCATGGGAAGCATTCGATAAGTTACCCTGTTGTGTTTGTTTCACGTAAGAGTTTATTTGTTCTCCTCTTCATTGTATCTCTTCGTGCAAGACGCTTCATGATTGAGCGGTGTCTTTAGTGAATTAAAGCCTGGTTTTCCGTAAATAGTGCATGCTGGGATTTGAAGGCAAGGGCACGACAATGTAATTCACTAAAGATGGATAAGTTGTTCCGGCCAAAAGATTTGGACGTGTTACCGACCGATTCCAATGCAGCTTCAGTTTTCAAGTATTGGATAGCTACGTTCGAATCCTTCTTGCAAGCTGTAGAAATTGGACAAGCAGCGGCTGACCCAAACGTACGGGTAAACTGGCGAGGACTTATTAACTTTCTCACGCCCTCTGTGTATCAATACATAGAAGACTGCAAAACGTACGAAGCTGCAGTAACTGAGTTGAAAAAAGTATACGTCAAAGCGAAGAATGACGTGTTTGCACGCCATCTGCTAGCTACTCGAAGACAACAACCAGGTGAATCCCGGCAAAAATTCCTTCAAGTTGTGAAAACTCTTTCTAAAGATTGCACCTTCAGAGCCGTTTCAGCTGAACAGTACCGTGGGGAGCTAGTACGAGGCGCGTTCATCAATGGATTGGCTTACCCTGCTGTGCGACGGAGACTTCTGGAGAAGGACGATCTTACGGTTGAAGCTGCATTCGAACAGGCCTACTCGTTGGACAGGGCACTACAGCAGTCATCGTCCTACTGGATAAATGTTACAGGTTCTGGTGTCTCACTACAACGTCCGATGTGCAACCACTCTAGCAGGAAGGCCGTACCACGAACGTTCGCGATGCCCTGCTCGGGAAGAAATCTGGCATAAATGCCAAAAGAAAGGTCATTATGCATGGGTTTGCACGTGTAAGGAGAATTCTCTATCAGGGAATGTTGCTGCTCTTCCTGAAAGCTTACTTGCCTCGGTAGTCGGCGCCCCGACCAGTCTGCAGGCTGCTGTTATTGATGTGGAAGTGGACAAGTTAACTGTCCGTGCACTGTTTGATACTGATGCGACTGAAAGCTACATTCATGAAGAACTAGTCAAGGAATTGAAGCTAAAGTCTCAAGGTGAATTGTCTCGTATATCACTTGCGTATGTAGGATCAGCAGCGCAGGTACGTGGTTTTGTTCTTGTCCCGGTAAAAGCGTTCGACCACTGGTACAAGCTGAAAATGGGTGTTGTGAAAGAACTCTGTGCTGATTTAATTTTGGGGCAAGACTTTCTTAAAAAGCACAAATCAGCAACCTTTTTGATGGGACGACCTTTAACATGTTCCATTCCGGGGTAGGAGATACTCGCACTTGCATGCCAACGCTTGTCTACCGGTGTACGAGTATACTCGTACAGTACTTGCAATCCCATGCCAGCGGTTGCCTCCCAGAGCGCGAACTCCTGCTTGCACAGTGGGGTGCCAGAGATTGCCTCCAGCGAACGCGAACTCGCGTTTGGCAGAGAGGGATGCCAGAGGTTGCTCAAAATCTAGACTTGAAAAAAAATTTTTTGCAGCTATTCACGCACCCAGAAAATGCAGAAATCCTTGCTTGCCTACCGATTTTTTCACTGTGAACGCTTATCATACATCAACCGCACAATCTCACACTAAACAGTGGCGTAACTAACGGGGGGGTAAGGGAGCGAGCCGCCCCTCCTGGCAAGCTAAATGTAAAAACTGGGCCCCCTTTAGCTGAAATTTTCGAATTTATTATTATTTTGATTTTCAGTTGATTGCTGCTTTTTTTGCATTTTTCGGGGTGTTTACATTTTTTTAACCAGTTTAAACATCCACGACATCTCGGTTCACTATCATTTCTTAACTTTTTTTCTGAGAGTTGGCTAGTGGCCCCCATGCGGTGGTCAATGGGCCCTCTTCAGCTACGTTTTTCTCCCCCTGGCCCAAACCTCTAGCCACGCCACTGACACTAACAATGGAATTTTCTAACTTTTCGAATCATTGCTGCAGTTTTATTCATGCTTCTTTTCACCCAGTACAAAACTGCGTGCCTTACTGCGATCAGCAATCACTGTCTCGCTGAATTTCCTGCCAAGATGTATTGTCTGCTTTCAACAGTCACATGCAGCAAAACTCCGACTACGGTTACTTGAAGTCAAGCTTTGAGGATTTGTTGCCATAGTATCAAAGATGAAGGTGCAAGCAAATTCTTGGGGGTGTGAAGGAATTTTGCCGGGATTCTCCAAACTTGCCCGAAAAATATTTCAAAAAAGCTGACCTCCAATAAAAGTCTTCACGTCAATCCGGCGCCATTTCACGTCAATAAGGGCGCTGTTATTTTCAAATCAAAGCATTTTGGGCGCCATTTTGTTTCAGATTTACAGGGAGTTTTAGAAGGTTCTCAGAGATTTTTCCCGGATTTTATGGGATTTTGTCCGGATTTTCACCAAATCAAAACTTTTGGTGGTGCGATTGCACCCCCGCCTCCTACACCAGTGCATGTTATTGTTACGCAATAAAGGCCAACAGTCGAAAACAACGGTCGCACGTTTCGTAACCTGCCTCTGCAGGCAAAGGAGAGGAGAAAAGTGAGCTGCATGCTCTCCACGGCGTGATACCAGAACAGGGAACCTGGCTCTTGTGCAGTCTTACCGGCAAGCAAACGGTCATTACCAGTAAGGAAACGGCCATTTCCAGAATTAAATTATTTAAGTTGAATTAAGCTGCTGACTTCAGGTTTTCCAGAAAGTTTTGGTTCTTAGTCACAATTTCCAGAGGGGGAGGGGGCAAATGTCTGTTTTGCCGCCCCCCCTGAGGACGCCCATGGTCAGTAGTTCATAAAGCGTTGCATATATTTCCCTTGGTAAACGCTTGCCGCTCTTGCTGCTAAACAATAACCAACAAACAAAAAATTGTTTTCAGAACTTGAATCAAGATTTCCAAGAAGAACATTGATGGTTTATGTAAATACATTGACATCCTTTAGCGACGTTTATGTTTCCTTTAAACTCATTCCCTTGCCATCTTGTATTTTTTCCGTTCTACTCTTCTCATTTATTTTTTCGGCGACTCCTGCAAAATAAGCATTCCTTATATTTCAGCAAAGTGACTGTCTGCTGAGCATATTTTATTGATGATTTGTCTTCAGAAATGGAGAGTGCTATTGGAGTTCATTGCGTTTTATTTGATATTGTGCATGGACGTGGCTTTTACTCAGTGGTGAAAGTAGAATAATTTTCTTACCGGAACGATCCAGTATTTGTCAATACCCTTCCAAAATTTCAGCCATAAATGTAAATAAGCAATCAAGAGCAGGTCTACTTTTGGCCCACCCTGTATTG
>Ga0210059_1001799_pt1 | contig 32789 bp, 21 predicted proteins | sample Ectturendosymbi2_FD_188042 | JGI IMG/M metagenome (GOLD analysis project Ga0210059, IMG submission 188042) | Ecteinascidia turbinata endosymbiont from Florida, USA - Sample 2 (SPAdes) (version 2) | ecosystem: Host-associated > Tunicates > Ascidians > Unclassified | place: Key West, Florida... | reverse complement strand
GGGGGGGCTTGAGCCCCTTCAGCCCCCCCCTGGCTGCGCCTTTGAATGGATATGATGTTACTTCACGCTTCAAAAGCTTATCCGTTCTTGGCAAAGTCTTCTTAGATGCGCCAGAGCCTGACTTCCTCTTCGGAACCATCCCGTGTGGCAATAACGCCGCTAACCTTTTTAATTGATAAATTGCCTCTCTTGAGACCCCAATATCTGTGGCTACAGCAATCACAGAATCTCCCTTCTCTAACAAAGTCAAGGCACGAGATGTTTTTTCCATTTGCATCTTCTTTCGACCCATTTTAGTTTTTGAATAAATTTTGCAAGACCTCGAAACTTTGAGAAAATGAAACATATTGTGCGATTTCACCGACCTTACTATTCATGAAGCTGTAAAGCAACACGAGGCACGCAGAGCAATGGCTTTGCGCTGAAGTGTAGCCAGACAGTAAGTTATGACGTAACTATAAACGTTTTTGTGAAGCAATGCTTTTGGCTGGAACAGTAAGCTAAGAACTTGTGCAGACTGTACAGGTAAAGTTTTTTTTGCCGACTGAATGTAAAGATTTTTTTTGCCGGCACTGTACACTGTGAGGTTCCGTTCAACACTGCGCACCGCACCAGCCTATATTGACGCTCAACTGAGATACGATAAAAGATTTACTTGCTCTATAAAAGTGATCGAAGAAAACATCTGGGGATTTACGGTTCTTATTTCAAGAATCGATACAAATCAAGGGTTTTCTTAACACCTTCACTTAATATGGAAATCGTACCTTGGTAAGAAATTCGATTTCCATTTCAAAGTTTGCATTTCATGCGTAGAATTCAACAAACGACGATCATGAGCGTTTTCATTGGATTTTGCCAACTAAACTTGAAATAGATAAATTGATTCTTTTGAAACGCTCTTCAGCGAATGGTGCAATTTTGTATTCCATGATATCTTAATTAATAAGATGAAATTGGTTACCTGCTCAGATAACTCTGTTCAATGTGGTAAAATCATTTTCAACTCATTTGCAGAAATAGTTACAGTTCAAGCTCAAAGGTATTTAGCAGTAGTTGAATTTTTGTCACTCTTTTCAGGAGTCCTATCGAAATATGCATGGGTTTTCAGTTTCGAGTTTGAGTTGATTTGCCCAATCAGACACAGTTGGCATCTTCAGCTTTTATTTGAAAAGCATAAGCAATATTATGTTATTAAGGTGCTTGGGGTTCATGTTTAATGTGTAGAAACAGACTACTTTAGCAAAATTAAGTTTTGCGTCATCTAAAGAAGTTACCAAATACTGTATGTGTTTTTCAACTGTACAATATGGTTTGATATTTTGTTGCAGCTACTCAAGCCTGCAAAGGCAACATTCAATCAGAAATTTGCATCAAGTCTTTCCAAAAAGCACAGAGATCTGTAAGTCGCCTTGGGATTCATTTTAAACTCTCATTGAAATACCTTGCTTGGAATTATAATCGAAATCGAGATTCGAGGAAATATTACAAGTGCAACCAGAAAAACATTATTCTTAGATTTTAGAAGGATATAACAAATACCTTTGCAAATGCAGATTCGGTACCGCATAAATCAGCAAAGATTGTATAGGAATGGTTGTGAAAGCTTTCAATTTTTCTTTTGTTGGTCAAAACTCAAAACACGATATAGGCATGAAATCGTTATCGACATCCCAAAACGTCCAATTCAAACCCGAGCTTTGGGTCGAAGTAGCATTTTCTGTGTTAATTAAGCAATGTTTAGGCAACGCAAATAAACATTTCAACTTCACATATATCTAAGCGCCGAAAGTGCAGTGTTGGAGTGCACACCTTAATATTTAGGTGTTTGCTTCACAATTAAGGAATTGCCACAGCACTCCAATAACAAGGTCGTTGACATCAGCCGCTTAGGAATAAAGCCAATACCAGGCTTCGGCCTACAGCCAATTACGGTCGCCCAAATAACGATAAAACTACATATTTTTTTATCTGACAGTAATTGACATCCAGCACCGATTGTGGTTTTCCTGTTTATTGTAAAAATATCGATTGGATTATTCAAGCTTAGAATAAAAATCAATTAGATTATGTTATCAGATAGTTTATCTTTTCTGAACTTGTGGCTATTCCGAGCACACCAGGTTATTTCAAAGTATATGTAAAAGCTTAGCTGATGTATCAGAAAAAACGTAAAACGGACACTTCCAACATTTCGTAGTCAACTTCATCAGGGCAAAAAACAAGAGTGACGCGCCATCTCCCAATCAAGCGTCGAGCGGAGTGATGCCTCGTAGTGGTGACAGATGGCACGTCACTCTTGTTTTTTGAAATGGCTCAGACCGAAACGGCCAGACCGAAACGGCCAGACCGAAACGGCCAGACCGCAACGGCCAGACCGCAACGTCCTGTTCCGGAAGTTGACTATGTAATGTTGACAGTAGCCGTTTTAAGTTTTATTTGTTTTGAGTTTTATCTGATACAGCACTTCAACTATCAGATATATTTTTTGACTTAGTTTGCAATCACTGCGCTTTAAACACTATGCATATGAACTGAGAAATCCACAAAAAAATTCAAAATCTTGTCTAATTGACATTTTTGTCGAGCAGTTTATTTCTTGTTTTGATGACAAATATAGCACTTTATGCATGCATACCAGGCCTCAGTTGCTTTGGTGCCTTCATGCCGTTTAGGTATTGTTAAACATAATGTCAGAGGGACTGTCTCTGTCAGATCCATGTACATGGGTTTGTGAACTATATGTTCACAGTTTTTAAAGTATTTTGATTGTTTTTGATGATGTCCTTATGGCTACAATTTTTATTTTGATGCATTCAGTTCATTACTGGAATAAGCAACTCTCATTCATCATTTGAGCAAGCAACTCAAGACCTAGCCAAGCTGACAGAGACGGGATTAACAGCAAGTCATGCGAACGACTTAATTCGTACCTTCAATTTAGCAGTGTCAACTATTCGCCCCCGAAACAAAACAGTAAGAAGTCGTTATGTTTTACTTCTTGAACTGCCTTTTGGCAATTAAACCGATTGTCGATCTTATTTTGTTAAGTGATTACTGTGGATTGAAAAAAACTGGCCCAATTTCATTGCTAAATTGTTTTTTAAATGTGTTGGTCTCTGACGCTCGATAAGCAGTTGCACGTGCCTCCGTCAGAAGTAAAATTTGCAAGACTGTACAGTATAATTCAAGCGAGTGCTCTCGAAGATCACATTCTTCTTCTTTTGAGCGAGTTCTTCTATCCATTGCTTGGTCGCGCTAGATTTTGGGGCAGGTGTAGAGCAGCCATTCGGTTGTCTCATCGTCCAGAAACGTCAGGCCATACAGTCCGTGGGGAAGTCGATGGATTGGACATTGGAGGACAACATGGTCGACGGTTTGTTCTTCTGCGCCACACTCACAGGCCGCAGAGGAGGCCATACTCCATTTGTACAAACAGGAGCGGAAACGCCCGACCCGGTGCGGAGACGGTTGAGCCGGACCCAGGCTCTTCTTGGGAGTGTCATTCCGGGAGGGTGTGTACCGGTGTCTGGAATTAAAGTGCGGAGTCTTGTGGGGTTGTCCGCCCACTCCGCATTTCATTGATGATCCGCCCACTGCGCCGCACGTATGTTGTTGTTGTCAGAAGAATGATGAGTTGCAAAATCAAGATCACATGATTTTGTTTCACACTACCAAACCAGACATTGGTGGTAAGATTGGTTGTGCGATGATGCCCAGGACACTGCACTCTACAGCAAATCATTCTTTTTGTGGGGTTGGTCTCCTACCATTGCATATCTGTTACCTACTCTGTTGCAGCCAGACATTGCGTGACGTTGTGCGATTTTTCTATGGCGTCGACCACAGGACACAAAGTTATTAAAAACGTAGCAACAATAGCCTCTTTGATGTTATGTCATCTCGAAGCTGGATGGTTGAAGTTAAATTTACAACAGACTCCGAAAACATACTACAAATGTAACAAGTGTCCCTTGCTACTGGGAGAGTGGTATGCTCTGGCCAGGGGCTTTCAGAAATGGCGAACGGGGCGACGGCCCCGGGCAGCCAAGATAGGGGCATGTAAAGTGTGAAGTACAAAAATTACATCTTCATAAAATGTTGTGACTAAATGATTATCCGCAATGTAAGGCTACTACAACATGCTGCATGGATCTGATGGGAACTTTCCTGAATGGGACATGCAACTGTGACCCGAGAGAGAGATGAAGCAATGCAGTCGTTGTCTAAAAGCGCTGTACCCTATCTCTCGTCAGCCTTTATAGGCTGGCCAATTCCTATTAACATACTGGTAATCTGCAACTTGATATTTAAAAAATATCAGGCATACAACTCTATGTCCTATCATGCCTCACAAGTGCTATGTTTTCTGGTGTGCCTATCTAATACACATTTGCATGCAGAAGTGCAATATGTAGATCCTCAAAACACACCCATTACTACAAAAATCTTTATACAAACTTATGCCTCAGGCCCACAGAATAAAACCATTTATAAAAAAACTACCAAATAAAAGAGCAAAAAGAAGTTATGAAATATTCTAATATAATTTATTGAAACTTATTTTTGTCAACACTAGTTTATACGTGTTTCAAATGTCTGTTTTCTCACATTCCAGAATACAAGCTTAGAATTTTTGGGGGGCACATACAATTAAGTAGTTGCCCCGGGCATCACCGGGCATCACCGGACATTTCACCCTAATGGATCTGACTCCCACAACAAAATGAAGAAAATCGGGCTCATCTGCAACAGAGATAATGTTGGAAAGCTAGCAAAACATTTTTAAATGATGCAAATTTTTTTGAATTTAGGAAGAAGTATATCAAACATTCTTTGCTAAGCTAGTAATAACTTCTATCTTTTTGGTAACATTGTACCGCACAAATTCTCCCCGCGTACTTATAACGTTCAGGGTTTTTGTAGTTCAATACCCTTTTCTATATTGTTTGGAAGATTTATTATATTTTCAATTTTGATATCACCTCATTTCTTGCTATATTTTCAGTACGACTATTGTAAGGCTTTCATTTATTTAAAGAAACAAATATAAAGCAAATACAAAAACGTTGATGAATTTTGAGGGTGCTAAAAATATCATTGCTAAGGAAATTCTTTTAACACGTTTGTCAGAGACAATCATGACTATTTGTCTTGAATAACAACAACATTAAATTGATTTTGACTTAAGGTACAACTTTCCGTGCTGTCCAATATCGCTTTGATTGCAAGTAACATCATTCAATCAACAAAAGCAAGAAAGAACTCTGCACCAATCAAACTTTCGTGAGTATCTAGTTCAATACTGCATATTTTGAAGGACGGCAAATCATATGGCAAGTTTAGTTTAGAACATGGACCCTGCAAAGAGTAGAAACCTGTACGAGAGCTATTGCTGAACTTGTGATGAGTTCTGTACCGAAAGCTCTCTTTACATTTTTTAATTTTGCGAATTTTTTAAAATGGTGCTGAGCAATTTATACTTAACATTTGCCTTTCCATTGGAGACATAAAAGGACTTTTTGACATGGTTTTGGCTTTTGTATGTACGTTATTGCAAAATTGTCGATCGGAATCATTTAATTTTTTGGTATTGGCAGTTATTTTGCGATTTTTGAAAAAATATGAGGAAAAGTTACCAAATGACTACAAAAATCTTTTTCAAATGTTGTGGATTTTACCTTTATCTGACGATACAAGCAGCAATTCATTACAATGATATCCAAGTAACGGGATTAAATTTTTGAATTTGTTTGGCCGAAAATGTTATTATCCTTAGAGCACTATCTGAAAAAAGCGGTTCACCAAATAATGAAAGAAAACAACAGATTGCATTGCATCACGAGTCAAATGACCAGGCGAGTTCCGGAACTAGGACAAACACACATGGATCTTAAAAACTAAAATTGAACCTGGTAATTCTCAGGACAAAGCTCGCTCCATTAGAGTAATGAGCTTCATATAAAATTCTTAGATCAGAAGAAGAGAGCTACATACAAGCAAACAGTGTGCTTTTCCATAAAGACCTTCAGGTATGAAACGTAACGGTCATCTCCCGATGCCCGTCACATGTGGGCAGAATCCGGACAGCATCTTCAATGCACAGTGAAAGATACCACAAGCCAAAGATCAGAATTCGCATATGATCAAAATGAAGCATAGAAACCAGGGTTGTGGAGTCGGAGGTGAAATATCCGAATCCGACAACAACTCCCACCTTTCCAAAATTTCCGACTCCGATTCCCGACTCCGACCAGCCCAACTCCCCACTCCGACTCCTTAACATGAAGGGAATGAAATTTGGCTGTAAATATCAATGGAAATCGTGGTGCACAGCAAGGAATCTCTGTTTCAACAAAAGCTTCAAAATAAATTGCACCATTTCAACAGGAATTCCCAATTTAGGAGTGTGATGTAAAAAATGATCTTCAGGTCGATGCTCAGTCTCTCCAAGTACACCACTCCTGAAGAAGCGGCTTGCCTGCGTACGTAAACCTGGAATACTATCGTGGGTCTGATAGACCCGGTTCAAAATGAGGTCATTCCTGAAACTACGGTAGTGGAGGTCGGCGCGCTTTGAACTCTTCAGTACTTTCATGATTTTGTGTGACTAGTAATAGGTGCGATTGCGGTCATCCACGATCTTCTAGTATTTGCACAGGGGGCGAGTTCGGGTTTGGCAGACCCGACGATAGTATTAGTGTGAGGTGACGGCTCACGCTGACCCCACGTTATGGTTAGAGGACGTTTTGCTTGTAAAAAGCTGAAACTCACTCAGTGCATGCTTCTACGGTCTTTTTAGCAGTATACCAAAGGAGAAATTCTTCAGGCCCGTAATTTTTTTTATGAGTAATTCAGTTCAGGACTACATGACACCTTCGCTAAATCAACCATACATGACACTTTCGACACCCTACTTTTCATCAAACATCGTATGATATTAGAGTAAAACAACTTTGTTAGGGCTCAAATTGCTCAGTGAGACATATTTTCATTGCAGTTTTTGCGATAAACTACAGTTGAAGGAAAAGGTATTTTTTGTTTTTGAAAACCGGGTCTGGTAGACCCGGCGACAGCATTAACGTTACAAAAATACAACGATAGCATTCCAGGGAGAAGCGGCTTGCCTGCGCACTTTAGCACTAGGCTAAATGGAGCTCCCAGTAGCTTTCGTGCTGCTGGGGATGCTATCCTTAGCGCGCCGCATGCAGCAGCCTCAGCGCTGCTGCACTTCAGAAATGGTTCTTCTTTGATTGTGCGTAACAAATCACGCTTCGCCTATGCTGCTTCGAATTTCTCAGACGAACAATACGCTAGAGAGCAGAAATAGTTTTGAGTTTTGTTTATTATTGATTATTTTAAAATTTGACGATAGACTGCGTTTCAAAAGGAACTATTTAACAAATTTCAAAATCCACTAACTGAAGTATATGACAGTAAGTTTATGACACACACATAAAGAAGCTAACAAATAAGGACAATTTATGATGATAATGATGATACAGTAATTTCACAGTTACAATATATACATATGCCTTTGTAAAAATGTATATAGTACTGTTCTGAAACCACATTTGTGTGTTTTTACGGTGAACAGGTCAAGCATGAAAAAAGATCTGCGTAAAGATATTTCCGCGTTTGCAGAAAGTGTTTTGTTCAATTCCACTTTTGCTGGAAACAGTGCGACCACGATTGATCACCCCAATTTGCAAGTGAAGGTGAAACATTGATTCCGTTTGATTTTATGAGCTTATTAAAATTGAAACATGTGTTTTGATGCCTCATTCATGTAATTCAGCTTATGAAACCTAAGAAACACAATCTTCATGACGACTTGATCTACAAAACATCGTCTTACCTGAACAAAATTATCGCTTACAAGCCAACAACCATCACTTTGCGAGGAAGGTTGCTAGACTTGATGTTTCCCGGAAAAAAAAGAGTGAAGCGTGCAACTCCTACTACAGGAAACTCAAGCTCTGGTTCACAGACAGTTCAATTCATTTTTTACAGAGATTCGGTTTTGTACCCTGGTACAAACGTACCAGTTGAGGTATGTCGGCAATGCATACAATCTTCCTTATAAAATTTCTTCACAACTTCTGTTTCACCGACATAATGTGCATTTCGTTTTAGGTGAGCTTCTTTATCAAGTGTGCGATAAAGTTTGTTAGCAATTTCTGCTTTTGTGTCGTGCAGCTCGACTGTCACTTCTATTGCTAAGTGTAAACAAAACAGAAATACGCGTTACGTGATGTTGCAACGGTTGTACGTCATGGTGCCTGTTCGAAACAGACCTTTTCATCACTGACCACTCATTTAAGCAATACGAAAAAGACCACGTTCATAATACCTCGCAGACGCGTACATTACTGATCACAATTATATCCAGGATTGCGGAGTCGGAGGTAAAATATCCGACTCCGACTCCGGCCTTTCCAAAATTTCCGCCCCCGACTCCGACTCCTTAACATAAAGGGAATGACATTTGGCTGTTAAAATTAATGGAAATGGTGGTGCACAGCAAGAGATCTCTGTTTCAACAAAAGTTTCAAAAGATAATGAACCATTTCAACAGTAATTCCCAATTTAGGAGTGTGATTTAAAAAATGATCCAATTGGAGATCCAGAGTCGGAGCCGGACAAAAAAATCCGACTCGAACTACCACTCCACACAAAAACCTCCGACTCTTTACGACTCCGACTCAGGTTCCGACTCCGTAACCCTGATTATAACAGAATAATTTACGACAAATCACATTCATAACCTGTTTTGAACGTAGTCTTTCATTAATGTGTCTCTTATTAACCGGTCTGTAATGAACAGGTCTGTTTTGAAAGGGATCCGTACGCAGTAGTTTTCCCGAGATGTTTTCTCTTTCAAAATTCGCCATTTTCCTAAAATTTAAGCTTTAGTCTACAATCTTGGGGTGTCAAACTTTTTCGCTGATTGTTTCAATTTGACTGCATTTCAAAGGTTATCACTGTGCAAACTTCACCACCCACCACAATGGCTCTCGACTATTCTATTGCAATAAACTACCCTAATCCATGTGCGACATTCAACAAAACGGATCCAGGCAGTCTGCAGGTATATGTTAATATTTAGGATGCATCCACAAAAGGTTGACAATCATTCTTTAAACTAGGATAGTGGTTCCCAAACGTGGTGTAAAAAAAACCCAGGGGGTAATGTGTGATTCTTCGTGGAGTAACACGGAATCAAAACCACAATTTTTTCTGTATTATGAGCGATCACTGCGAAATATTGAGGATAATAAGATATAATCGCTACCTTGATTTGAGCAAAGGCTCCAACAAATTTGGGAACCACTGAACTAGGACAACAGTTTGTGTATTTCTGGGAATTGAATTTGTTGTGCATGTTATTTTTCGAATTTTCCGTTTGCTATTGAGAACGTTTTCCAAGTGTCATTCACTTCTTTGCGTCTAGCGCAGTTGTTCTTAATCTTTTCACCATCATGCCCCCCTTAAGTAACTTTCCTTTGTTTGTCGCCCCCTGACGTTAAACAAGTTGTAAAAACAAATGAATTTCTTGGTAAATTTATTTAATTTTTTAACTTCAAGGTTCTGTAGCAGACACAAAGTCCATAGAGTACAAACACACACAGTCTGCACAATGCAGATTGATGAAAACAGACACAACAGAACGATTAATTACGAGTTTGGAGGTAGAACAATAGGGCTACAGACATTTTCTTTACACTATTATTCGCTAACCCGCAACACTTGGTGCAACACTACATCCAGAACAGGACATTGAGTTCAACCCTGGTCAAGTCCAGGCAATGTACGAAAGTATTGTGGCATGTACACGCGCTGAAACAAACACTGTAACGTCCGAGCACTCAGTCGCAAAGTAAAATGCGGTTGAAGTGTTCAAAGTATAAGAGGAGTATAAACAATCTGACTGCATCAAAGCGCGCAAACCCTTAGTTGTTTGACTTTCTGCATCGTTCAAGAAAGAAGCACATGTTTTTTCACAATAAAACCCCAAAGGTAGGAATGTTGCATTGAACCTGATTACTAGTAACACTCGCTCGCCACGGCAGGTTGTGTAGAGCCCTGCACCAAAGATTATAGGCCGCTGAGTACTTGACAATGTTTGGCCAATATTTGATGAAACATTATTTTGCAGCATTAGATGGAAAACGCTTTCTTCTAAGCGACATTGCGCAAGATTTATCGATGCTCAGTGATTTGCATGTTCCCACTCTAGACGGCATGCTTAACGTGTTGCAATTGCTTGTTAGACTTTCGCGAACTTTTTCAAATTCTTTGTTGTATTCACTCTACATAGCTTTGCAACCGCACACTACTTTGCAGAATGAAAACAGATTACTCTGACTAATTGTATATCGGTTAAGCGCTATAACCGTGTTTTCGCATACGATTCCAGAATCTCAAACCAGAACCATTCACATGGAAAAAACATTGTATGGTTAATCGCATAAACTGGATATTCCAATAGAACTGTTATTTGTATTTGTAGACTGAAACACTTGCACCGCGCCGTTGAGTGTGAGTGCACGACACGGTTCCGAGATTAAGCAGCTAAGTGTCGCCATTGGGATGGCCAGAAAGCAAAGTTACTATCTTTGGCCGAGAAGTCGACATCGTATGGTGGCCTGTAGCTGCCAAGCCGCATTTAAAAACTTAGTCTCACATTCAAAACGAGTGTGGCTCAGATGCAGTCGAATCGTCATAAATATATATTGTCGCACCACAGAAGAACACGGCGGGAAAACTGTAGAAAACTTGTATCATGCAGGTGTACGGCAACATTGTAGAAAGCTCATGGAATTACAGAAGGCCATACCAGTATCACATGCTGCGTGGAGCTGTGCAAAGTGTATGCATTCATGTTTATCTGGAATTAGGAGAGTTGCTCTGCCATTCAGCCGGATACCTTGAAATTATATGTGACCATGCCGTTCTCAAATGCGAGAACAGCACAGATGTTATTGTAAAATGGACAACGGACGTGGCAAGGCATATCGACTGAACAGTCCCCTAGTTGCGCCCCTGGATGTTTGTATGCAGGTTCGATATTGGCCTACAAAATATCAAGAAACTAAACCCCCACTTCCGTCCCTGCCGGAAAAAAAACAAATAACATGTAGCGGCGTAAAATTAGCACTGGCGTGACGTTTGGAAGGGACTCATTCCCTTTCAATAACTTTCCATGTTGTAGAGCATGTAACGGTTCGCGCATCCCCAGAAATTTCTTGACGCCGCCTTAGGGGGCGCGCGCCCCCGGTAAAGGACCACTGGTCTAGCGCCTCGTGTCCCACCACGTGCGGCGCCATAACGCAAATCGCTGTCTGTCGCACTTGCTAGTGACATCACCACCCATTACATTATTTACTTAAAGGTGTGTCAAGCTCATTTGATGCTGTGAGCCATATTCATGCATTTAGATTTTTTGCTATTTGTTCATTGCACTGCAATTCGAAGAAACATGGCATGCTTTGACAGTGACAAGCATATTAATATCTGGTACCAAGGATTGTGCAGTTGCAACTTTAATGTTGAGATACGCATCCATCAACTGTGTCGGAATCGAGACTTACAGTAGTTCAAAGAGAACAGTTGTTCGCAGACATAAGTGCAGCGAACATCAGGGATATTTAGAAACTCCTAGATATTCCTGGCGACTATTGACATGATCTTCGATGCCATTTTGCGATAAGATGGTCTCGTAAGGTTTTGATGTCAACATTTTTAAATTTAGCTTTAAGAACACTGTTGCACTGTAACGTAATCAGTTCCATTTGATATTTTTGTGGCACCTTTTCAAATTGACAGAAAAAGGGTTACTGAAAACAGCAAAATCCCTTTCCAGATCTTTGAAATCAGAAAATCTTTCTTCGAATGCGTTAGAAATTTTTCGAATCATTATGGAATCTGCACAAAGACATGATTTTGAACTGACGAATTGTTGCCATTGGTTTACCTTAACTATTAAACCGTGATTTCGCGTTATTACTATAAACAAAAAACGTAACTCAGCTATGACACAATAATAAACGTGGCTCTGACAGATCTAATGCAAGCACAAAACTGGCATGATTGGGCTGCAAAACTGGGCATGGCGGGCCGGATTTGGTCCGCGGGCCGCCGGTGTGAGAACCCTGATTTACATCAAATGATTAGATGAGGAATAAAAATGGTTTAACAGTTATTACCATTAAAACTAGCTAGCAACAGCTCTTGTACAAAGGTTCACTACGAATTTACATTTTTATCGCTCCTTGTTAGCGTTTGCGTTTAAGATGTTATAGCCTTAAAACCACAGATTATTTAATTAATAATTAATTATTCCTCAGGGGAAAAATTATTCGTAAATGATTTGTTGTTTTTAGGCTATAACCTCCAACCTGAAAACACTAGAAGACAAATCAAAGGCTTTAATGCTGCGGATTTTCGCCTGCTTTCTTTTACATAAGAAACGAAAAATTGCTCTTTGGTTGGGGCCCAAGGACCGACGACGCAAGCCAAAAAACTATACCTATCCTTATTACGCCGTTGCTCACAAAAAATTCAAATCCAAAATTTCCCAATTTTTTTATTCGAAACTAGAAGATTTTCCGAATCTCTGGAGAGTTTGAATATCTCTCTAATCTTTATCGGTCAGAAAGTTATGACTCAAAAGTCATTAGCACTATAGTGGCTTTGCGGTCCTTTAAAGGGTGCTGCCCCTTGTAAATTATTTTTCAACTTCTTTGAAAAGTTGTGTTACTGTGATACAGTCGCGTTTGGTAAAAAATGAAATAGAAGACAAGGCAAGGTTTTTCATTGATTCACAGCAAACTTTACCGTTGTCACCTGAAATAGCATCATCTGATTATTCACGATGCCATTTTGTGTAAAAACCACGCTTCAGCGAAAAGGACCTTTACTAAAAATACACGATTCAGTGCAAATCTGCATTGCAAAGTTTCATTACAATATGTCATCATCGCAGAGTGCTTAGAGTTTCAAACGTAACATCCAGAACTGAGACTTGCCTTTGATGAACGTATCCGAACAATGGTTGTTTGAAGCAAAGCTTATTATGGGTTGCTCAAGACAGACTTCTCGTATTTGTTTTGCATGTAAGTGAAACCTGTTTAGTGTTCACCAAGCACAGTTACGATTTTGCGGAGCCAATTGCTCAGACAGCAAAGTGACTTTAATACCACAGAGCAGTTAGCGAAGTTCGTTTAAAAATCACTGTTAAGTTCTTCCCGATAACGTATTGCAGTTAGTACTTTACAAATGTTAACTGTGCTGCGACAACGTATTCACTTATACAGATTTAAAAAGCTGATTCCTTTCTGCTGGAATGACACAACTACATTAGCATTTCCAAGGAGAATGCTCTACTATAGACTTCATGTCAGAATGTACCAAATCACCTTTACTGTATTTTGGAATATTTTACGGATGAAAAACCCAACTAAACCACCTCGTGGTGAAAGGCTCGGCGTGATTTCGACGCTACACGATCAAGAAACACTTGATTAAAACTCGACTCTACCCCTCCATGAAAACTCCTGGATAAACCTATATGCAAAGGCACTTCTGAAATCTCACTTCGCCTGTTGCAATACAAAATGTACGTACCAACCGATCTATTGTAACCTCAAGCAAGCCACCCCATTCGTTACAAACCACATGAGTTCGTATAGGTGTGAACAAACTGAAGATGACGTTGTAGGTCCCATAGTACGGCATGGATTACATTGCCTGTTGGGTATATCTGTGTGTTTGTGCTGTGGGTTACGTGTTTGTGAATATTGTGGGCGGCTTCATCAATCTGATATGTTTCCATATTGATACCATAAACACTAGTGTTTCATCATGTCAACAATATTTTTGATGAAAAACGTGTTTTGCAAAAATTGCTGAAAATCAATTTTAAACCCTATAACTTAACTCGATGCTGGCAATTTCTAAAAGAGTGCAGATATCAACTGTTCCATTGGAAAATTCGCCGCTTAGATTCAGATGCAGGGTAGTAGGATTTTGATTCAGAATTTTTTTATTATAACTACTAGTTTTATATACTTTTCACTAAGATAACCTGAACATTTTTCTAACGAACGATGATTAATTGATATGAAGCAGAGACTCTGTTCAAACATGCTCTTAGTTTTTCATTGCGAAGCTGAGAAAACTTAGCTAGAGTTTGTTCTGCATGAAAATGAAATTTTAGCATTTTGCTGTTTGTAGGTGTGTCTTATATCTCCAATGTGCGCTTCATGGAATGGCTCGTCTTGGGTTTCTGGGTCTTCTGGATTGTGTTGGCTGAGCGGAACCTCTCCTGGAAACATCATCTGCAGATGCAACTCATTGGGAACATTTGGAATGATTGCTGTAATTCGAACAATTTTAAATTCGCCAAATTTACCTTTAAAAGTGCTGATATCTGGTAAATGTGATTTTTACTGACTTCCTGAAAAGCACCGCAATTATCAACGAAATGTTTGGTTAGTCACTATAACGTGCAGTATTTTGAAAGGTTCACATCACTAACATTACTGTTCGCTGAGGTGAGTTGATTCACAAGAAATTAGACGTTCTTTCTGTTGTTTGCAATAAGATTTAAATTACATGTTTCTCTGATGTGACTGGCACGATCGTGACTTCTGCGGTTGCCATCTGAGGAGTGAAATGTGCATGGTAACATAGAAAAGAAAAAATAATTGTACCAACAGCTACATAAAATTGCTATGGGAAGAGTTTGGGGAAATTTAGGCAAAAAAACTTTGAAACTCCGCAAATAGCCTGATCCTGCACCTATCAGCATCAGCGAAGGCAGATCAAACTCATTTTGAAAGTGTTGACAGTTGCTGGCTGCCAAAATTTAGTAGCTAACACCTGTTCAACTATTTCTTGTGTCAAATCTCTGACCATAATTTCTTGATAGCCTAGAATTTAAAATCGTAGAACAGTGTTTTTCAACCTTTTTGCTGCAGCTTAACCTTTCGTAATTCTTTGGATTACTCAGGAACCCTACGCAATGATCCAAGTGTCTATGTTACTACAAACACATACAGTAGAACTGTGGTTGCGAATTTCGTCCCAGGCAGACTCAGTCTGTTTCGGCGGAAACCCTGGCAGCCTCTCGCGGAACCCTAAGGTTCCGTGGAACCCCGGTTCAAAAACACTGGCGTAGAATCTTGTCTCTTTCATTTTCAGTGGAAACACGTCGACATCCAGATCTTCGACCTTCCACCAGAGAGTGAGATTTCGTGCGCGCTGACAACTATTCTTTATCTGCTAATAATGTTTCTCTATATATGCATCAAGTAAGGGAAGTTACCAATTAGAACCCCGCTATTATTCTTTTTTTTTTTGTTAATCTGCAGAGGGTTCGATATTATTGTCAAGTTATTTGAAAACTTTTCATGACTTTCCCAATTCATTGACAATGATAAGTGCTTTATTTTTGATGCGTTTATTTCGACATTGTTTTTTTCAAACATATAATCAATTTTTCGTTATTACTTCATGCTAGCAAACACGAGTCCGGTGGTTTAACCGTGCAAAACATAACTTTCGTCTTTCAATGAGTGGGATCAGCAATCGTATGCTCGGTCCTCTTACTTCCATTCTAAAAGACGCAATCGAATTATCACCACTATAATTACTACAGTTTTGCTATTTACATTTGATATGTTTTTATGGGTAATCTGTGACCACGTTCCAAACGTTCGATCATCAAAACTACTACATATAGAAAAGTTTTAAGCAACTTAGAGTTACTTTCGCACGTTAAAGTTGATGAGCATTTCGCCTGCTAAACAGACACTTAGGCTGCATCAGTATATTTATGGAATAATTCGGGTATTTTAAACATAACTAACGTCATTGCTAATTTATAAAGAAAACATAACTAAATAATCTATCATTCTTACTCAAAACCAGAATCACTGACTGCAACCACTTCTGTCTCTCCCGACAAAACTGAATACTTCCACCATAGTTTCTTTTCCTGGTGAATTTATCAAATGTTCTCACATTCAACAAATCGAAATACAAATTCTTGGACACATTTTGCGACATTTTTAGGCTACTGGAACCAAACTCGCTTATTTGTGCGCTGGTGAGGTGATCAATCTAGTCTTGAGTTGATGCGAATCAAGACATAACCATTCATGCACAAACACGAGCAAAAATATGCAAAGAAAATATTGCAATACATTAGAGTACAGAGGACACGCTAACATTAAAAAATATTATACTACGCAGATTCTCATGATCGTTAACCTTTGCTTTTCTACAATACGTTTACTTTCTAATTTGATTTGAATAGATGATAAATATTGCCGAAATTGCTTGTCGCAGTGAGTAATTACAAATGTTCAACTCTGCGCCATGGTACAGTACTGTTTTTCTGTCGAACATAGATGTCTTTCAAGAATCTAGGACTCTAAAATTGGAGCAGGTAGCCAAAATCTCATTTCGGACCTCAAAGCAGCGTCGTAATATTTTTATTGACAGATCGCTGCGACGACACAAACCCTCGCTTGCCATCATGTCCAGCGCGTTTTGTCTTGCTATGAGTAACCTAGTCTTGGGCGCCGGAAGTGAACAAGTCGCTCACCATGGAATTTGCAACTTCTTAACATTTTTGTGGCACTGGATGTTTCTTAGTACATGGTTCTGGTTCTGCCTCATGGCAAACGACTTGAAGCGTTTTGTGGAGAAGGTAAAGTGCACAGATTCTTTAAGCTCGACTTTTAAACGTGGTATTGCTTTGTGGTCCTCCATTTGTTTGCTCAGTCAAAGTAAGGTTTGAAACTTTTTTGGGTAAATGTAACTGCTTTGGCCAGTTCAACACACATCAGTAATATACCCATCCGCTTTTAAAAAACGAACTTGCATACCATGTGGTCTGATGATCCATTCGAGTTTCACATTGTTAAAATTGCAAATCCATTGAAAACTTTTGGTTTTTCTGTTTTTTTCAAATCGCTACAAACGTGCTGCTGTTGTTTCACCAAAAACGAGATAATGACAATCAAATTCATCCTCAATGACTATTTGCCCATCAAATGTGGGAAAGGTTTCTGGTTAGGCACAAAAGTTGCATTCTTTGTCAAAAAGTGGAATAAAACAAATCTCTAAATGTGTTAAAGTGTTTTGCAACAAAACATTAGGATTTTTATCTGGTTTGTGGGACTATATACAAAATTCAACTAATTTCATTACTTCTTTGACGTTTCTACCTTCATATTTGACAAACCACAGCGCAGCAATAATTGTCAGTGTCAATTTTTTTTCTTAATGCTATAGTTGAGGTTGTAAAGCAACAACACGTAAATATTACAAACGAAACCAAAGACGTAAATATTATAAACGAAACAAAAGTGAAGGTATTTAAACCGCTCACAACAACACGTAAATATTATAAACGAAACTATTGAGCGATGAATCCGAACATAAATTTCAAAACATACCACTTTGTTTGTTAGGCAATATAAAATTATACAACTTTTAATCAAGCAATTTCAAACCAAGTAATTTGTGGCATAGAAGTACCCGCCAGGTTTTCTGACAGCCAAAGGGTCATTAACTTTTGTCAGGCTGTCGCTATGATGGTCAATGTACCCAGCAGCAATGATTTTGAAAATTGCATTGCAATCGCAAAAATAGTAGTTTCGATGATTTTTAAATGATTCAGTTGACCTTCATTTGTAATCTTTTCCATCATCATTGTAAAGCATATTTTCATTCGCGCTTTCTTGTGCAAGTGTATTTCAGTAAACTGCATATAATTGTATTGCAGAGTGGGGATTCATACACAAGATGGAGTGCTATTCCTCAACTTATACTTGGCTACGTTGTATCATTTGTGATAGTTTTGATAAATACTTTGGCGGCATCATTTGTGGCAAATAAATCTGGTCAGGAATGGAGTAAGTTTTCTTGATAGCTCAGCATTAATCTTTCATTATGTGACGAGTTTACTGAAGAGAAAATAAAGTAACATTAATTTCAGTGTTAAAGTAAGCTCTATTTTAAAATGTTTTCGTTTTCGTTGTAACAATGGATACAATTTATTTGCAGAAGCTTAGATCCATCTCTGAAAATTTTGTCAAGTAGATTAATCTTGAATATATTGGAAAATTTTATGTAGCGTTCTTGTATTACCTTTCATTCTCAAAAAGTTTGTTGCTTCAAATTATTATGTATTGTGCAAACATATTTTTAACAAACTATTAAGAAGTTTCCCTACCGAAAAATAACTTAAAACAACATTGTCACTTGGTTGGTGTCCCTCGTTTTTTATCATACAATTTTCAGATTGCGCAATAGCCTCACATAAGCTTACCTCAAAAACCAAGGCCACAGCTTACTGAAACCGCAATATTAGTTTCGCTCAACAAAGCTTCGTCAGTTCAACACAGGAAAAACGTAAAATCAGCAAACAAAATAACGAAACCTGATTAGTGAAAAGCTGCGGGTCGGCAGTTTTCATAAAGAGCTACGGGTCGGCACTTTAGCAGGCAAAACGTTTCAAAAACAGACTTGGGCATATACCATACACTGCTAAGTTACCTCCAGCAATGACGTGCATCACGGTAACAGCGCCAAAATTGGAAAACAAGATACAGCCCTGCACCAGAAAGATACGAAAATGCTAGTATGTGGATCGAGAAGTCACGCATCAAGAGAAACCGAAATCGGAAAATCACAAGCACGTGGAGGGGACAAAATCATTTTTTAGTTAAATTATGCGTGGATTTTGTGAAAACATTCATCCTCACACTTATCGAAATGTGCAGCTTTGGGTTGCTCTACTAACGCAACCACAAAACATTGCGAAATAGCTGATTTTCGATCAAATCATGGTGCTTACACAAATGTTTCAATAGGGCTGCATTAACATTATCGGCATTAGCATCAATAGGAAATCCAAATCATCCCGCAAGTATTGCAGGCAGAGCCGTATCAACCACACTCCATACACCCCAATCGGGGGTCACGCTGTCACAGGAGGTCCCAAAATTCAGTCCCGTCACCACTTAGCCGGCAGAGAAAGCTTCGATCTTCAAATTGAAATTTGAAGCACCAGAAATCAGTGAAGTTAGGGGTCCTTTGAACGAAAAGTGCTCATGCATTACAGTGACTTTGGGTCCCTTTGCAACCAAGGTATTTACACATTGCAACTGCTGTTGGGGGCCCTTTTGAAAGCAAAGTAGCCTATTTATACATTGCAGTTGCTGTTGGGCCCCTTTGAAAGCAAAGTACTTTTTACACATTGCAGTTGCAAATGGGGGCACGAGGCACGTGCCTCACTTGCCTTCCCTCAAACACACCACGACAATGATCTTATATGAGAATCTAAAACCGATTGAACACATTCTACTTCATCCGTTACGCGCACTTTCTCACCTGATGTGCGCATGTAAACACTGTAATTTAAATTTATCTTTATATTATTGAACACATTGAAGTTACTGATGAGTTTATCACTTCAAAAACAGATTTCACGCGATTTTTGATAATTAAACCTAAACACACAGGTCCACTAAAACAACCGATCTGGGTGAAAAAAACTCTCAGCGGGAGTCCTGGCCACATGCGGCAAAACGCCTGCTACCGTAACTTGAAGTGAACATTTGAAGATTTATTGCCGTGTTATTGTTAAGCAACAAAGACCAGGAGCACAATAGTTCGCTAGAAAGTTTCGCAACCTGCCTCTGCAGGCAAAGGAGCGAACTACGCACTTCCGTTAAACGTGTCGGGGGCCTCGCGGTCACGACTTTGCCCCAGGCCCGTAACCAGGAGGGGCAAAGCCCCTTAAAATTTTTTTCGCCCATCTGGAAAGATGTGTTGGGCATAGTTTAAAAAATTTGGGCCCCTCTCAGAAAACTCATCGCTCCACCTGGAGTCCCAAGTTGGTTACGGGCCTGGTTTGCGCTGATTGGCCTCGCGTTCGTTTATCTGGCCCTGCCTACATGCCTAGTTCTACAGGTCCAGAAGTCAGACTTCCACTAGATCAATGTATATTGTGTGGTGATTGTTGCAAAAAATGTAGGCTACTATGTCTAGCCCAGGTAGTCTCCTCTTATTTTGTATTGCAGAGCAGCAAGATACCTTTGGTGCTACGACCAAAGTTACACATTTGCGCAGCCTGGTGTTCAGACAGCCAGATGGAGTTAATTGCGTAGTTAGAAGAGTCTCATTTGAAGTTTGTCCCAAAACAGAATATTGCAGTTAGTGGATTATGAACGTTAACCGTTGCCTGCACGCAGGCTTTAGTCTATATTTGTCAACATTTGTAGGCAATTTGACATACAAAATGTTATTAATCTAAACATGTACCATGCACCAGTAGATTAACAGTCCAGACATCAGCAAGGTTTATACATGCGTGTTTCGGCCAGTAATAAGCCCAATGCGCACGCTTTATAAGCATATTTCACTTAAGCACATGGTAAAGTTTATCAATTTGCGCTGATGGAAGAAAACGTTCATCGCGCCGCACATACTTTGACCGGCCTCATGTTTGCTCCTCAGGTAATGTTTTGATAACTGAACGATAGGATTGGTTCTGCTTTCCGGCAATTTTTTTACATTTGCATTCCATTGCGACTTCTCTAAATAATCGCCGTCAATTAAATGAGAATGATTTACGACGCAATTCCTTTTGTTAAGCTCGTTCAAAAAAATTTTAGTTGGAAGCTACGAGCCTATTACGGGTATTTGCTGGAAAATATTTCTAATGTAATTTGCACCATCTACAAATGCTGTTCATGTTGTGAATCAAATAAAATTATTCAGAATGTCTAGCCCCCTTGCACAAACATGAAGGCTCCCAATGGAAGACTTTCTGGCCATGGTTCTGTCCAGCCCCGCGGATACGATGGGGCATTCGGGGGCAGTTACTCCCAAATCGTTTTCGTGGTTCCCAAATTTTCTTGTGCTCAGAAAAATTTGTTTTAAACATATGATAAAAATAAAAATATTTCCCCTAAAAATGTAGTTTGCACCCACAACACTTAAAGCCTGGCTACGGGCCTGGTTCTGCCAAAATTGTGTCTGCAATTAGCATATTTTGTTTTGAAGGCCTTTCGGCCACGAGATGTAGTATAACTTTTTTTTATAAACGAGCATTAGGGGGGACCTGTAAGCACTTTGGTGGGGGCAGAGTTGGTCTGAAACGGCACTGATTGCAGGGAGTTGGAGAATTTGTTTAGCTTTTGTCTTACTTATTGCTTATTACAAACGAAGAAATTGGCCATGTAAAGCCCGTAGTTGGAACAATTTAGCCTCCCTTGAGCCTAAACTTTTATTTGGTGTTTTTAAGAATTTAGCGCATTCAACCATCGATGTTTGATCGCGAACAAAATCGCCACAAAGTGCACATTGACGAAAGGATTGCTATGAACCAGTCTCTGCAAAGAAATATTTCTTCGCGCTAAGTTTCACAATCTGTAATTTGAGAACCAATTGTTGCCGGTCATTTGCAGGAAACCATTGCCTTTGGTTTCAACTTCGTGTATTTTGGCTAAGTTTCAGCAATGAAGGAAATGATGTTGCCTGACCTGTTGTGATGCAATTGTCTTTTACTGTGGGTAGATGTAACTTGGTTTCCACCTAGATGTCAATATCTTGCACCATGTCTTGGGAGAAACTGGGACGTAAAAACCTTTCCGCAGTTTTGCCACAGCTGGCTGATTGTCAACGTCGCGTTCATTCAGCCTCTGCAATCTGATGCCTCCCCCAAAATAATTGATTTAAATGTTAAGCACGGGTGATGAAATTGCCCACAAATGAAGCAGCTATGTTTTGAGGTTGTTTTGAAATAATGTGCTGTATTAACTTTCAGATCATTTGTTTGAATCGGAGTATAGAGAACGTCACGCTTGTTTTCCACGGGAACTTTCTCTGCATGTGGGATTAACCATTCCCATCTGCATACTAGCTTTCTCGACCTTACTGATGCTCCTTCTCACGAGAATTGCCTTAAGTACCCGCAAAAAGATGGTACGTCGTTCATTAAAAAGTTGCGTTTGAGTGTGCGAATGTCTATTATTTCACTCTACAACGTATGTTCCAACAAGTGCAAGAAACATGAACAACTTGTTCTAACACGGTTGTTACTGTAAATAGTAACTAAAAAAAGCAATTGATGATTGCACTCATCATTTTGTTATTCCTTTGTGTGATCACCTGCGACTTTTCGATCTCAATTTTTTACCGACTGAACAGTCAAAATCATTTGCAGTCAATGCATTAGGAATAGCAGATCTCCTCGACTACTTAACCTAATTCCCACCTTTGTAGATTCATTACATTGACGATCCCGAATCTTGACAGTGATTTAAAGCAAATCAATTTCAGGGGATGTGATTTAAAAAACACGGCTAATATATTCTTACCATACGCTTCATTGTAGCAAGAAGAATCTCGTCAGCTCCTGAAAGAAGTTCCTCATGTCTGGTGGATTTGCATCTTGCTCGTCATTTTCACATTCTCTGCTTGGTTGTTCGTTCCTTTGATGATTAATGCCAATACAACAACCAAAAGATCGACTTTCAGTTGGATGTTCGCTATTATCAACTTAATTGAGGTATGCCTAACGTGTTAGCTTGGGATACACCGTATGGGGTAAATCCGTTGCCGCAAAAGAGCATTTTGGCCCTGGGCCCCAACCTATTGGGCCATTATTATGGTTCAAGATTTTTTCGGAAACTAGGCCAAAATCCGTGTCTTTAGAGCCCTTGAATGATTTTCTAGCATATCTGTAACCGAAATTATGGACAAAACATCAAAAATTGGTGAAAATTTCAGCACCCACAAACCCCAGTGTAGGCTGGAAAACACCCCTTTTCCAAATGGCCATCACTCGCCAGCGGATCGAGCTAAAGAGCTGTTCAAATCCGGTCTGAATGGGGAAAGACTTGTAGTTTAGGCTGAAAAAAAAAAGCTTTTCGCCGTGCGATTTCGGCCTTTCTGGCTATGTTTACAAAACCACAGGTTGTTTTGACATGTTTTGACAGGTTTCTATAAATAATCCGTGACGTCAGAGGTCCGTGGGAGTGCGTAAATCGAGCAGAATCAGCGGCGCGAAACCGCGCGAGATTTAAATGCATTCTAGGCTATAGTACGAGGTTTTAGAGGGTTTGATGGACTTTTTAGCATTTCTGGTTGACGAGTTATGGAAAAAATGAATATATATATTAATATGGGAAATCCCCTGAAATAGAATGTTAATATGGGAAATCCCCTGAAGGCCCTTGAGAATTCCTGACATATTTAGATTATTTTTGGCATAACGTTTGAACATGAAACGCTAGAAACTTGAGCAAGGGCTTTAAAAACGCGTATTTTAGCCTAGAATCCAAAAATACTGCGAGCCACACTATTGGCGCGTGGGATCGGATGATGACGTCATATATTTAACCAAAAAATAGACCCCCATCATGAGCCCATTGGCCCAAAACCCCTCATCCAAATTGAAAAATTTTTTTTTTATTCTAAACTACACGAAGCCACTGATCATTACAGGGTTTGAATAGCTCTCTAGCTCTATCTGATGTCGAGTTATGGCCGGCCAAAATTTGACCTGAAAGGCCAAATAATGCTTTTGTCAATGGGTTGGGGCCCAGGGCCGGCCAAAAGTGGTCTACTTTTCCAAAACATGTCCTCTTTGTGACGTCGTCTTCAGAAAAACCTTCACCGAAACCGAAAATTGTTTTTTTCGATTTCGACTACAAGACTTGCTGAATCCGTAGAGGGTTTGAACAGCTCTCTAGCTCAATCGCCTGGCGAGTTATAGGATTGCAAAATTCTACAAGAAAAGTGGCGCAAGCGAGACTTAAAGAAAATATTTCCTGAGCACCAAGCACCAAAAAATTGATTTTTCTTGCGTACGGAGGTTTCCCTTCGAATTGCATGTTTTGTTTGTTGCGGGAAGGCGCGTACAAAAACGACACGTGAATAACAGCAGACGAAGCATAGTGAGGCGCTGGCATACCAACACGATACAACAGCGTGATACAGCACGTAATTGCACCAAGCGCGGTCGCAATTTTTGGGCCACCGCGGGCGGTAGCAGCATTGGTCCATGAGCTGAGTGCTAGGTTCCTTGCTCAAGGGAACAACCGGCGAGGGGGATCGAACTCCTGCAATTGTGAGGCAAGCTCTTTACCGAAAGAGCTAACCGGCCACCTAAAAATTGAGAGAATTGATTTCGTTGTTGCTGTAGTAAACGCAGACCATGAAAAAGTTGTACGTTTGTTGAATACGTTTTTGAACTGATATTTATATAATGATTCTCAACTTTGTCGAAATCGCCCCTCATCATTTTCTGTGTTCTGAACAGGGAATAGTATTTCTCTACTTGGCCTGTTTGCATCGCAAGAGTGACGCAAACAGCATCCGGAAATGTTGTTGCTGCGAAACTACGAAGAGCGAAGTCTTCTTTTTAATGACACCGAAAAGTCAGAATAATGGCGAGGAAAACGAGGAGAATCATGCATCACAAAACGAAGAAGGGAAAAACCTCGAGGCAGCAAAGGAAACACCAAAGAAAAACGTTGAAGAGTAAAGAAATTGTTCAGAACTTCAACATTCAGTGCACAGCCTTGCTATTGTTACCCAGTGTGTAAGACATTGCTGAAAGTTGTTTTGAAGTGATATATTGTACTATTTTATCGATCGTACAACTACTACCTGCATGCATAGTTTAAACAATTTTTAAAAAAATGTGATATTCTTTCGCAACTTTAAAAAAATGTTGCTTTTTCGCTCTGTGAATGTGTCACAAGATGAAACAATGCATATACCGGTTTAACCTTTCAACTCACGCAACTGCCACTATCGTGGTGTTTGAAATTATGATAGGTCATAACTCGCGACCAGATAATTGCTCCTTTAGGATATCACAAGCGTGAAGTCTAAGCTTTCTGATCTTTTAATTACGTTTATGAAACTGAAAAGACAGATAACATGAAAAATCGACTTAACTTCTTGAACAAAATTTTCTTGACATCACCTGCTTATAATAATTAAACAAGTTATATGGTATGGATCCTAAAGTTTGTGTGAATACAAAAGATTTTCATGTTGCGTAATTGTAAATACATAGATGTTCTTAATTACCACTCTTTTTCTTTACAACTGTTTTTAAGTCAGGTTTCACATGATTCCACTGGAAATAACAGAAATAACATGGGGGTCCAAGTTGCACTGAGATCAAGTTGCAAAGACTGCAACTTCCTCATGATTATGCGCAAGCACTAAGCAACCAAAGACAGTGTGGCAGAATTGCAACAATGTCCGTTCAAAACAGACCTGTTCATAACAAATCACTGATTACAGACCATTCGAAACAGATCACATTCGTAACAGTCTGGTTCTTATAAAACCGCGTTCATAACAGACCACGTTCATAACAGGGCACGTCCATAATGTTCTGTGCATACCAAATGCGTCCTAGGGTCCTGTATGTTTTTGGGCGCATGCGTCTGATTTCTTGACCTGTCTTCCTTTTCTGATGCGTCAGGTATGTCGTGCACAATTTCAAAGCAGGGTACTTCTTTTCACATAAGTAGCTGGATCCCATGCAGTGCGACGAATTTATTTAAGACAATTAGAGACAGGCCGAGGCCTGGTTGAGGCCTCTTGTCTAGGCAAGTTAGTAGGCACAAAATAAACGGCAGCGAAAGAAGAAAGAAAAGAAACCATAGGCAAATAATATAACAGTGGGATGCACCAGAAAAAAAGGCGAGTAAACATTTTCAAACAACGGATTTAAAGTGCCCACCGTTCTTAAGAATTTGAGACAGTGCTGGAAAGATAACTACTGTTGGTAGGTATGATAATTCCGGGTGGCCAAACAGGAGACTATGGATGAAAGTTTTATTAGAGAGAGCAGAGAATTGTGGCTGCTTAGAAATCTTTTCGTTGAGCAAGGCAATTTTAGCGTTGGAAGAAGTAAGTTGCGATGGTACAAAGAAAAAGTGCACTGCAGTAGAAAGCGTTCGAGTGTTTCCTAGACCCACAGCTACACTGACGAAACGACACCATAGTACTGTTTAAAGGGCTGTGACCTCTGCTCCACTCAGCGTTCACCCGTCCAACGAGTGCAGATGCACGGCGCCTCAAATCGAGACACCAATTTGCACCCACCGCATAACAACTCATCATTTCATCTGACAACATACGTGCGGCGCACTGGGTGGATCACCAATGGAATGCGGAGTGGGCGGATAACCCCGCAAGACTCCGCAATTTCATCCATGACACCGGCACCCACCCCTTTGGAGTGAACTTTCCAAGAAGAGCCTGGGTCCGCCTCAACCGCCTCCGCACCGGTTTCGGGCGTTTCCGCTCCTGCCTATACAAATGGGGTATGGCTTCCTCTGCGGCCTGTGAGTGTGGCGTAGAAGAACACACTGACGACCATGTTGTCCTCCAATGTCCAATCCGTCGACCTCCTCGTGGACTGCACGGCCTGACCGTTCTGGACGGTGAGATATTCGAATGGCTGCTCAACACCTGCCCTGAGATCTAGCTGCGGCCAAGCAGTGGTTAGAAGAACTGGCTCAGATGAAGAAGACCAAGGCGAAACTTACAGCGAAACGAGGTGGTGGATGGATTTGATCCGTGTAAGTGCCAATTATTGCGTTTCTTGCCGTGGCAAAAGTGGGTAATGCTTTTTTTTAAATGCTGCAAACCTAGACGAAATGATTCTCACTATTTGGCTCCTACCATTCAAGTAGGAAGACAAGAAAGTAAATAAAGATCCATCTATTCCTAACTGTTGCAATTTGTAAATTCATCCAGAGTGAATTACTCGATCAAAGGTGTTGGAAATATCCATAAAGACTATCCTTGAAGACAAGCCCCTATCGCAGGCAGTGTAATGCTCATGTGTGGTTTCTAAGAGTGATGTGACTACGGAACGTTTTTTACGGAAACCTGAATTACGTTGAGACAACAACTTGTTACTCTCGATCCTCGATGTATGAATTAATGAAGTATTGCCATGGTCTTTAACGAATTACAAAACAGGGCCGTATTTAGGTTAGGGGCAGGGCCTCCTCCAAATGCTCCCCCACCATGTTCATGTGTTTAGCGTATGTGCGACATGTGCATGCCACTTAGTTCTTTTATTGGCGAGGAAAGTTTGTTTGTAGACGCTATCGGTCGTCCAGACGGTAGTATTTCACTTTGTATATTATTTGATATTGTGACGAAACAACTATTACACTTATTGTTTTCCCGAAAGCCGGCCATGTATCTGAATCTTGTGAATTCAAGGTCAAGGGAAAGCCACGCAGAACGCGTTAGCTTACGTCTCTACTCGTTACTGGTAGATTTTGCGTCTGCCTTACTCAGATTTGCCCAGGTTGAACATGAGTAACATTGTTGTATGGCTACCATACGTTCTATTTTTGGAGTGCATGTCCACTTTTTACATTTCTTATTTTACGCAGCTATCATCAGTGGCGTAACTAAAAGTTTGAGACAGGGTGGTAAACTTAGATAAAAAGGGTCCACCGGCAGCTGTACGGGGTTCACTAGCCAACGCTCAGAAAAAATCTTGAGAAATGATGGTGAATCTAGATGTGGATGGCAAAACTAAAACCTTAAATCACCGAAAAATAATCCGAAAAACACACAAAAACAACAACCTACTGAAACCCAAGAGAATGCTAAAACCGAAATATAAGTTATGTGGGGGACTGCTTTTACATTTAGCTTCCCAGGGGTAATTCGCCCCTCTTCTCCCGGGAAGTTACGCCACTGGCTATGATATATGGTATTTACATACAGCAAGCTGTCCCTATACTCAACTGCACCAACACCAAAACTTGTTTGGGTTCGTGCACAAAGAGCATCAACCACATGTAATTTATTGTAAAATTATGGAACATGAAAGATGGGAAAATTATTTTGAATCTTGCAATACCATTGAATGCTTCAGCGAACTGATGAAGATTGCCAGTTTTTTCTTCAGTGTTATGGCTCATTGCGCTAATGTGAAACACAAATATGAAAGAAAGAGAAATCTTTCTAATTGAACTAGTTTCTACTCTAAAGCTGGTGTGCAATTTGTAACATCTTTCATACAATTAATTTCATAATAGTGTTCAAGGCGATTTTGCATTTTTAAGAAATTTAAGGAAACTACAAAATATTCATGAGCTAAATAGGACAAGTAAATAAGGATCCCAATAGGACAAGTAAATAATAATTTTGTTTTGTGTGTTTTGAATGAAACATCGTCCACTCTGCACGTCTTATAGTAGCAAGGGTTGCGGAGTCGGAGGTAAAATATCCGACTCCGACTTTCCAAAATTTCCGACTACGACCTTTCCAAAATTTCCGACTCCAATTCCGACTCCAATTCCGACTCCTTAACATAAACGGAATGAAATTTGGCTGTTAAAATCAATGGAAATCGTGATGCACAGCAGGAAACCTTTGTGTCAACAAAAGTTTCAAATGAAATTGTACCATTTCAACAGGAATTCCCAATTTTGGAGTGTGACGTAAAAAATGATCCAAGTAGACATCCGGAGTCGGACAAAAAAAATCCGACTCCGAAGCCGACTCCCAGTGTTGTAAGGAATCCGACTCAGACTCCACCCAAAACCTTCCGACTCCGCAACCTGTTTACAGCCATGTGCGTCCGCAGAAATTTTCCCTGGGGGGCAACGTCGACATTTCGTTTATCTTTTTCAGATTGCTGACCTTGCAATCATGGGCATCGGAAGAGGGTTGAGGGGGGCCTTTCCCCACTGGATTTTGAAAATTTCAGCAAAAATGGTTGTCTTCATAGTTTCCAAAGGGAAAAAAACAAATATCACCACTTTTGGCCTCCCCTAGAAAAAATTTATAAAAATCCCCTAGTTCCCCCCCCTGGAAAAAATTCTTCCGACGCCCATGGTTGCAATGCAAATGGACGTTCACAAAACACTTCAATGTTTCTACACCACAAGGAAAATTCCCCATGAAAGCACACCCTCCATTCGTATCCATTTTGAAATCTTTTTCATGTGGAGCTGTAGGCTATACGAGTTTGCCACAAAGGTGTAGGCCTACTTTTTGTCATTTGTTACGTTTGCTGATTTGGCGCGTAAATGTCGTTATCACGGTGAACTCCACATAAATGAGTCTGAAATGGACTTGAACTATCAACAATTACGTTTGTGGCTCTTTCATTTGTCTGTGCTGGTTAAATCTGCACTAGCCAATGGGTATTGTATAGCCTACTTGGAGTCTTCTCTTACATATGGCGGAAAATTATTTGGGCATTTATTTGTCTCTCATGGTGACCAACTGCAGTGGAAACGGCCATTTTCTAAACTAAAAATGGTTTTAAAAGTAAGCAAAGCAGCACCATGGCACAAAACAGGCCGAACAGCCTGATTCGAAAAATATAGAGCAGTTCTTAACCTTTTTTCTACCACGCCACTTTTAAGTAATTGTCCTTGCTTCAAGCCCCCTGGCTTTCATAAGCTGTGAAAACAAATGCATTTCTTGGTAAATTTAATGATCAAACTTTCCATGTTGTAGGGCACATAAGGGCTTTCGCCCCACTGGAAATTTATTGACGCCCCCCGGTTAAGAACCACTGATACAGCATGAACTTTCATCTGAAATATACACTGACAAGCGTTTTCTTAAAGGTTTGACATTGGTGACCGTTAATCCATTTTGAGAGTGCGCAAGCAGACTATTTAATCTGAATACCGAGGTGGTCGTAATGCGAGGTTTCAGTGTATTTTGGCGGTGGTTATGCAGAGAAGTTCTACTGTGTTTTGAAAAATGGTTGGAAAAATTTTACTCTTTAACAACCGCGCCGGCCTATATGTAGGCCTATACTCTTTTGGCCATAACTCGCAAGCGGCTGCAGCCACAGAGGTGTTCAAACCCTTTACGGATTTAGCAAGTCATCTAGTTCCGAGTCAAAAAAATTTTTTTTTTCAGGTTTGAGGACACCCCTGGGAGACGTCACAAGTAGGGGTGTTTTAGCGTTTTTATGTCCTACTTTACCCGGCCCTAGGCGCCAATCAAATGAGCCAATATTTTCGCTCAAGATTTTTATTAAACCTAGGCTATCATCTGAGTCTTTACAGCCCTTGATTGGCTTTCTAGTATATCTGGAGCCAAAAACAAGGATGTTTATGCATATTTTTTTTACATTTGGATGATGACATCATCCCCTGGGAGTCGAACAATCCATCCGATTTTGTGGTTCAAAGTTTTTTTGGAATCTAGGCTACAATACGAGTTTTTAGAGGGTTTGTTGGACTTTCTAGCATTTCTAGTTCAAACGCTGTGGCAAAATAACCAGAAATGATTAGGGAAATCCCCTGAAATTACTCAGCATATTCCCCAATGATTTGGGGTCTTCTGGCCCTAACTTGGGCGCTAGAAAGACCAGAAAGTCGATCTAGGGCTCTAAAGCTTCATATTCCTGCCTAGAATACAACCACACTTTGAGCCACAATTTTGGCTCATTGTCCGGGTGATGACGTCATAAAAGAATAACCAAAAAAGCAAAACCTACCCTCTTTCTGACGACACCCACCGAAAACCCCAAACCCAAATCTCAAAAGTTTTTTTGTCAGTGCAAACTACAAGACTTCATGAGTCTTTCGAGATTTCGAATAGCTCGCTATCATGTTCTAGCGGCGGGTTATGGCTATCGCCCAAGCCGACAGAGTTATGGCTATCGCGCAAGCCGCCGTTGCATTTTCTGCAATTTTCTGATTTTGGGGTAAAATAGGGTCTTTGGGCCATAACTTTGGTTCCAGACATGCTAGAAGGTCAATCAAGGGCTCTGTAGACGCGGCTGATCGTCTAGTTTCCAAACAAATTTTGAGCCTAAAAATGGCTCATTGGATTGGCGCTGGGGGCCCGTCAAAGGTCAAAAATTCAAAAACATGCCCTCTTTGTGACGTCACCAAGAGAAAACCCCACACTCAAATCAAATAATTTTTTTTAATCGAAATTAGAAGACTTCCCGAAGCTGTAGAGGGTTTGAACAGCTCTCTAGCTATAGAGGCTGGCGAGGTATTGCCAAAAATGTGCCGGCCTGAATGTAGGACGGCACGGTCGTTAAAGCGTCGTTAAAGGGACCGTTTCAGAGAGGTCGTGGAAGAGGGACGCGGTCGTTAAAGAGGGACCGTTTCGGTCCCTCAACACGCCTTAAAAGACACTGACTGCCAGTATCATAAACAAATTTGCTATGGCAAAATTTAGAAAATGTAGTGTCTAGCAGTATAGTTTTGCTGGTCTTGACAATCAACTTCGACATTTATACTTAAACTACACTGTCAATGTCCAGATATAGCAATGATCAAAATTGTTGATGAGTCTGGAAACATTAATTACTGTCTCTGTAGTGTAGGTTACTTGTGAGCTGTACAGTAATGTATTCCTTCTGGTAAAAAAGTAGCCCACGTATTTGTGGTAAAAAATTGTGTAGCCCATCTGTTCACCAGCTGCTATTTAGGACCAGGTTTTTCGTACTTACGAAATTCAGTATGCTAAATGGTAGTAATATTGATGTCCACAGAATTTATGATTTAACAGGTCTTCAAGTGTATTTTTAACTTAGGGCCCCGCGCTGTTAATATGCTACAGGCCCCGCGCTTCCTTAATCCGGCATGCATAACCAAAGAGGCGTTAACAGGATAACAGAAGATAAAATTTCAAAGAATTGGGATTGGAGACTGGGTCCCTTGAAGCGAAATATTACAAAATGCAATAGCTCTGCGTGTGTCTGGCAGTGTACGAGCTTCTGACAGCGTTGCTTGGATTGAAGCTGGCAGAGCAGGAGATTCTTAAACACGAGTGTTCGACGCAATATAAATTTAAATTGTTTCATATCATTCCGCAAGCTTTATGTACACAGAGCAGGAAGTGCTTCGTAATAGTGCTATGCAACATTGGACGGGAAATGTCATTGCCTGTTCCAAACCAACCGCATTAGAGAACCCCAGTGGCAGCCAGTGCTTACACTGAGCAAATGTTTTCTTTATTGAGCATGCAGTTGCGCAACAATTGTAAACTCTCCACCAGTGAAACGTTTCAAGCGTCACAAGGGCCTATAGACTATACTAAATTTGGAATGTTGCAAGTGCGCGAGAATGAGATTTCACTGCGCAAATAGTCTGGTATAGTGGAACTGCGCATATGCGCACCTTAAAGAGATCACTGGTGGCAGCGTTTGATTAATGATCGGCGTTAATAGTGAATACCTGCGGTACAAAGGGGCTTGTCATGACCAGGGCTGTGGAGTCGGAAGTCCCGTTATCCGACTCCGACTCCTGGCAATTTCGATTATCCGACTCCGACTCCGACCTTCAGCTGTATTAGTTACTTAAAAGTGATAATTCTTTTCAGATGAATTAATAAATCCTACTTGCACTTTCCAGGAATACGGAAACTATTTTAAATCGATGTAAATGCACGTTCATCTCTCACTTTTGCAAAATGCGATCAAGCAGAAGTTAGTCTTTTAATTTTACAGAAAAAAGTACTCATCTAAAAAAAGACAATAAAAATTATTAGAGAAGGCTGATAAATAATCGATTTTAAAGCAGATACCTTACAAACGATATCAGTAAACAAGTAAAATTGAAAAATGTATGCATTCTACCAGTGAGCATGTGAACATATTGCGCAACGCGGTTGATAAACTCGCTCGGGCATACTCTCTCAAATGACTTCATTGAAACAACTTTTTACGGTCGAACGCTGTCAAGCTTCAGCTCTGTTGAACGTACATGTGTCGCTATATT
>Ga0210059_1001798_pt1 | contig 32793 bp, 14 predicted proteins | sample Ectturendosymbi2_FD_188042 | JGI IMG/M metagenome (GOLD analysis project Ga0210059, IMG submission 188042) | Ecteinascidia turbinata endosymbiont from Florida, USA - Sample 2 (SPAdes) (version 2) | ecosystem: Host-associated > Tunicates > Ascidians > Unclassified | place: Key West, Florida... | reverse complement strand
CTAGGCTACAATCCGAGTCTTTTGATACTTTGGATGACCTGCTGGGGTTTCGGGTTCAAAAGTTATGATGTTAGTTAGTAAAAATATTAGACTAATTAGATAATTATTTAATCTGTTTATTTTAGATCATAACTTTTGAACCAGAAACGCTAGAAAGTTGATCAAAGGCTCAAAAGACTCGGACTCGAGTCTAGATTCCAATGAAAACTTTAGCGAAACACTTTGGCCTAACGGTTGGGCCCCAGGCCGGGCAACATGTGCCAAAATGACCCTAAAACTACTTCACTTGTGACGTCAGTCACAAAAAATCCGCACCCCTCAACCAAAAAATTTTTTTTCGAGTGTAATCTACTAGACTGGTCGATTCTTTTGAGCCATTCAACAGCTCTCTAGTGCAATTGGCGGAGGAGCTATTGCGTTGGTAAGGCAACCGAAAACTGCTGTTTTTTAGGCTGAAATCGAAGTACGAATATATCGTACGCCGGCTCTCAAAGTGTTAACATTCTTTTTTTATTCATGGCACTGTGTTTATTCCTTGTAAACAGTGTATACTATGCTAACAAGTTAGGCTAATAAGTATTGAAATTGCTGCAATTTCAAAAATTTTAACTTATAAATACTGATTTTTGAGTGTTTGAAAAAAGGGTAAGGCATTAAAATACATCATATTTTTTATAATGAAACAGAAAACAAGGTTTAAAAATTTTGGAAATATTGGTATCGGCCTGAAAAAAGCCATACCGGTCGATCTCTAGAGATAATGGTGAATCCGGGTGTGGATAGCTATACTAAAACCCCAAATCAACAGAAAATAGTCCGAAAACAAAAACACAACAACATGCTGAAAAACAATTAAAAGAATACTAAAACCGAAGTATAAGTTAAGTAGGGGCCCGTTTTTTACATTTAGCTGGTCAGGGGAGTCAAATCGACCCTCTTCCCTCGCATTGGTTACTCCACTGCAACAAACAATTTAAATATTAATTAAAAAATAATGATCAAAGTTTAAAATCTTTGTTACAGTTGATAAACATCAAGGCTTCAAATCTTTTATCAGTCAAATGACATCTATCAGGCTTGAACCTTTGTCCAGCAACACTGAAAATTCATTTGTAAATAATTTCAAAATTGCTGGCTATTTCTTCTAACTGCGCGTTACGGTCGTCTGCAAGCCAGCATAGCATTGTGCAGCTTTTAATTTGAAATGAAATTAAATGAACCGTGACGCCAATATAGATGCGTATCTGTCTTTTAGACCAAAAGTCAACGGTCAACTAAACCTTGCAGGATTCATTGAGTTTTTTTACCAATATCTGGTGGATTACGGTTGACATGCCAATTATCAGTGTTGTGGAAAAGTACTTTGGACTTGGATTAAAGTACTTTATTCTTCCAAAAAAAAGTTTATTTACTGTATATAAATTACTGTACTAATTATAAATAGCCTACTCCAGCACTTACATTCTTAAAGTTCACTCTGAATATATATAAATAAAACCAACACCATTCCTCGTAATGTCCCGCTATTCTGTTACCGCAGCGTCAAGTCGTTTTTAAGTAAAGCACTTCTTTTTGTTGCTGCATCTCACTAGATTCGCTACGTTACTTCTGGAAGCCAACATGAAGGCTTGCTGGAACAAAGCGAGAACTCGCTACAAACGCTGTGCTTGCCGCTGGACTATCTGGATTTAACTCACACAGATGGGCAAATAGCCTCCTCTGAAACATAACCATGATAAACGATGATAAAGGAAGAAACTCAGCCGCCACAACTGTGGTTCATCGCACAGTGATGTAGGGTGAAGATTTCCAAGTTTAATCGCAAAAATAATCGTCAATTACGATTAAATTAACAATGTAATCGATTACATTTCATTTTTGGTCAGTTCAATCGATTACGATTGCTCAAAAAACTGTAATCGATTACCATTGACGACTACCCCATGTCTGTTTGTGACCCATTGCTTGAGAAGCCCTGTGATAAATTGTTGATTGCCAGTGCCGGATTAAAGAAAGTGTGTTGTGTGGGTCTCTTTGGTTTTTGAGTAGACTTTTTTTAGAAGACCAGAATAGGATTGGGTACCTGGATTCAGTTTAGCTATTCTGGAATATTACACTATTCTGAAATGCCCATCCCTAATTTTGGCAATATTTTGTTTTGTTTTTTAATAAAAACAATTTCTGAGCTGTTTGGTTATTTGTTTATTGTACTTCCAAATTTTCTCTTTGTGTCCAAAGCTTTGTTCAAATTTCATGTTGTGAATTTTTCCAAGTTTTGAAATGTCTCTAAACAAAGCAGTACAGCATACCAAACAGTTGTATAACTATTATTTCAATTTAACAAAAGGAATGTAGATATATTTATGTTGTAATTTATTAACTTCTAACTTGTGACAAATCTGATTATATGTAGCCAGACTTAACAGTCAACGTAAAACTGAATGCTTTGGCTGTACGCCATTACTGTATTTAGTGTGACCACTTTCCTGCTTGTGAAAATACTTTGATATACTAGACTTGCAAATTGTGCTCTTGCACTGACTGTTAACCACTGTTTTGGTGATAAAATTGTTCTCGCTCCATAAGGTCTATCAGCAGTGTATTGTACTTACATTGCATTAGGAAACTCTACAATGAATTAGTGGTTTTAACCATCTATCAGACCTGTTCTATTGCAGTCATCATCCCTGATGTTAAAAACACTGAGTGCAAGATTAAGCTGCAGCCAAGACTGGTAAAATATCACTACTAAATTGTAAATGTAAGAAATATCCACATCTCACAAAAATGGTTAATTTTATTACATAATTTTCTGACATATGCAAAATTTTCAGACATTTGCAAAGTTGCAAATTTATCTGTATGGGATATAACTGACAAAATTAGATGAATATCATGACTGGGCAAACTGAGTTGTCAGCAGTTGTGGCTCTGTTTTTATAAGCTTTCAGTCCCCAACTATAGTACTTTATATTAACTAGCTGTTTTAGTGAGCTGCAGGTTAGAATTAGTGCATGCTGAACAAGTTCAGAATAGTCAACTTATGCAGCAATGATTCTTTTATGAATTACACTTTTACGTCATATGGCTAAAATGCTTGTTTGGACCTTAATCAAATGCCTGCATTGTGGATGTACATGCCAGTTGACTTTAAGATGAACATTTAAAGGAACAATTTTATGTGAATGAGTGTATTTCAAAGTTTTCTTGACAAGCATTGCTGATTGCAAAGGAAAGATTTATATGTAGGTATTTATACAAACAATAGAGACTTCAAAAAATTACAGAGATAAAAAACAGTATATAAATGCAAAATAAATTATTGTAGCATAAGAAACTTAAGTAGGTCAGCTTTGTAAATGCTGGTGAAGCCATCATAAAATCATTAGTATCATTCTGAATCAATTCATAATCTGAATTGCTCTTTATCCAATATCAGTAAAAACAAAGCAACATCAAGGAAATTAAGGGAAAGTTAAATTGGTGATACAAATCATTTTGCAGTTGGTTTCATTCATGTCAGACTCATGAGTCATGTGTGCAAAAATGCCATGCATATCCATAAATGCAAAAGTTTGTTAACTATTGAGTTTTTGAAAAGTGAAAATACACACTGACAAAAAAATTGGATTTTTTCCTAAAATTTGATGAATTCAATATTGTGTGATTCATGTGTCTGCTTTGAGGATGTTCGTCTTTAGATGCTGGAAGGACAAGCATTTTTTGTACTTGCTGAATGCAAGTTGCATGTATTGCTTTGATAAGAATGTTGCAGTTACATACCCAGTGTATGTTGTCAGCAAAAGCATGAAGTATGTAATGTTTCATCGTTTTTAGAGTGGTTATGAGGTAAATTATATGTTTGACGTGCGAAATGCCTCGAAGAAGAAGCTCACCGTCTCCTATGCGAAGACCAGCAGCGGAAAGACGACCTTCACCTTCACCCCCAACTAGGCAGCCAGCACATCCTCCACCTACACAGATGGCTCCGCCTCAGAGTCAGGGACCTGGGCTCATGGGGCAGATGGCAGCTACGGCAGGAGGTGTTGCAGTCGGGAGTGTTATTGGTCATGGTGTATCCCATGCTTTGTTTGGAGGGGGTGGACAGCAGAGCAGTCCAGCTCCAGATGTGACCTATCAAGAACCGCCCCCGCAACAGATGACTTCACAGCGCACTCAACAAGCGGAACCATGCAGTTGGGAACTTCAGCAATTTTTGTCGTGCGCACAAAATCAGAGTGATATAACACTGTGCGATGGATTCAATGATGCTTTGAAGCAGTGCAAGCGTAACTATGGATTGGCTTAAGTTGCGGTTGTTGAATATCTTTAGGTGCTGTGCATGCAACTGAAATTGTTTGTTTTGAATACGTCATGTGCTGATAAAATGACACCTCTGCCTTGGTTAATAATTTTTATTTTGCCACTTGTGGATCTAGCATTTGCAATTAAACAGCCAATGTCGTAAGTACAATGCGCTTTCGGTTGTTTAATTCTTTCAGGGCTAGGAGTGGAGTGTCAGAGGCAAAGTGACACCGCTGCGAGGTCGCATAATTTTCAAGTTTTGACAGACAAAGGTATAGTTCAAGGATTTTTATTAGTGTTTTTGTAGTGCTGTGCGGAAATATCCACAGTGTTTCTTTGGTAATGTTTTGTAATGACACATAATGGGTCGTCAAAGTTTTCTGGCTTCGGCCTATTTTCCTGTGACGTTACAGAGTTTGTATTGTAAGTATTTTAACGCCTCACTACTTGTGAATGTTAGCATGTAACGTAAGTTTGTTAAAGACCAGGAGTCAAGAAAGTGACTCCGATCACCGCTGCTTTGCACTTGATACAAATTGAATACAGCGTGACGATTGCAGCTGTAGAATGCGGCGCGGAGAACACCGCAAGCATACGGATTGACACTCTCGCGACGATCCACCGCTCAACTAGATTCACCCCACCATTGTTTCCCGAACTCAGCTTTACATGTGGCGTAATCCATCGCCAGAATTAGATGTGCCCACAAGAAAAGCTAATGAGTTTTTAAAAAACAATTAATTTACAAAATTTTGAATGTAGTTGTAGTACTGTACATTACAACTTTCTATAAGACCTCAACAAGGCTTCATTAGCAAAGAGAACAGCAGTGAACAGAAGTCACACTCAAGTGAAAATGACAGTATAGGACACCCAGGGGCGTAACGAGGTTAAATGGCTCCCGGGGCAAGAAGCTCGTTTGACGTCCCCATGTTCGAACCTGAGTTCTTTCGGAAGCAAATGTACTGTATTGAAGAAAGTAGTTGGGACTTTTCGGCGTTACCCGCAGTGATTTGGCGCCCCTTGAGGAGATCCAAGCAGTCAATGTACGCAACTTCTACGCGTCATGGAATTGATTAACACATTCGTTCACGAGTGAGGGAATTGGGAATACCACATTCTTCCCCCGTACAAACGACAACATGCGTTGAATACACGTAACAAAAACAACTAAAGAGTACTAAATGAAGGGAACAGCACCGTATCTATCAACGGGCTTTCTTTGACGGGTTGATCTTCGCACACCACCCAAGACATCTCAGGAGAGGGTACTTCGGCAAGTGGAGTCTCGCCAGCGTAATTGAAATCACTGTCGTCTGGGCAGGGTCGGCCTGTAGCCGATTGCTTCCAATTGGGCCCCGCGCCACGCCTACAAACTACATTTTCAATCGAGACTGTTAGTGCAGTGCCGGCGCGGGGCCCGAAATATTTTTAAGCGTGGGACCCGTTGCCATCAAAAACAAAAATGAACTTCGCCGTTTTTTAACGCCCTCAATCATCATAATTTTTCTTTAATCGTAAAAATGGTCATTGTCTTTCGGCGAGGTGTAGCGTGAGTTTTTTCAATACCGGCAGAGGGATAAGTTTTGAAGCTGTTTTCTGTTTCATTACAAGCGTTTCGTATTTGGCAGGTCAATTTGCAATAGTTGCTACAAGATACGGTTCGATGGTTGTTGCTATTTCAGCAGTTACTGCTACTTACCTTCTAAAGGTTAAGCTTAGTTCGTAATTACAAATGCGTGCTGCTTATTCGTATTCAATTCCACTCCCGTAGAGATCTGATAAAACAACCTGAGATCGGCTATAAGGTTTGAAATAAACTTCTAATTATAAATGAAGTAACATGTGTTGGAACCACCTCCATTGGCTAACAAGTGGCAGTTAGGTTTAAGCGAAGTAAGCCTCGTGATGTTCTTATAAGAGTTGCATCATGAAGCACTGCCCAAGCAAGGGTTATGGCATCGCTCTCACACAGATTAGCGTCGCAAATCTGAGATATAGTCCAACAAATTAGAAGTTGCAAAAACTCTGAAAAAGTGCGTATAGGTGGGATGACTTTTCTGGAAGTTTCCGAGGCTACTACAATATACTTGGCTGTTTTGAAAATATTCTGAAAACTAAGTTTATAGTTTTTGGAAATCTGCAATTACTTTATATATTTCGAAAAATTAAACTTTTCCTGGATATGCAAAACCTGCTCTAATAAGCGGTTTGTGCTGTAAACGGGTTTCACTGTAACACAAGGGTCTCAAACTCAAATTGCTCCGAGGGCCAAATGAGGACTAATCAAGTAACTCGAGGGCTGCATTACGTTGACGTAGCAATGGCGGTACTTGAACCTTACTGGAACAACTTTTACATCTTATTTTCTGCGAAAGTCATCGTGACTTAGAGAGGCAAATCGCGAGTATAAACACCGGTGAATAAACTAAATGACACAAATTTTAATTATTTGAAAGCGCCTTTGGACCATGAGCAAAGGTCCTTTAAATCAGGGCTTCTCAAACTTTTTTGTTCTGCGACCCTTTTGTGAAAAATGTTTTTCTATGCGACCCCGTTCACGATGTAGCAGTCATGCTAGCGCGACCGCTACATGTGAGCAAAGTCGGCCAAAGCAAGGAGAAGGGAAAGACCAAGCAAGCGACACTTATAAGTGACTTCCATGCACATGGAAGTAAGAGCTCCCTTTGGCCGATTCGTCTGGCGTGAAGTTAACATCGATGACGTCACAATCCATCCTTCCCGAGGTTCGAGGATCAATCCCACACTGAAGCAGGACTCAACAATCGGGGAGTTCCGCTTCAATGGATAGCCTAGATGTTAACGATACGTTTCAACGTCCCAGTACAAATCATGATAGGCATTTTGTGTTTACGACGAAATCATAAACTGCACACAATCCGTGAAAGTAACTTCACAGTAATAAAACAACCACGTAATTGAAATAATAAGGCAAAAGTAATGAACATAAAACAATTCAGGTTATAGAAGTTACCACACACAAGTAATGGGATGGATGCACTTAGGGTTGCCAGATGCTTTTTCTAAAAATACCGGCCATTGGTCAACAGTGCCAGATCTAATCTGTGTCGTTATTAGCAAACAGCTCAGGGAAAACCGAGAGAGAGAGCAGGCCCGTAGCCACGGGGGGGGTGGCATTCCGTGACAACGCTCCAAATTTTTTCAGTACCCACAAATATTGTTGTGCCCAGAAATTTTTTTAAAATAAACATACAAAAAACAAAAATCTTGCCTAAAATGTATTTGGGCCTACCAAAACTTAAAACCTGGCTACGGGCCAAAGAGAGACACTCAGTGTTGTTAAGCCACAGTAATTTTATGGTATTTTGGCTGGCTCATTACATTTCGGTGTGAGTGTGACGTGACGATCGCACCAAGGATTGCGACAACAGCAGCAAATAAACTTCGCTGAAGGAACTGTCCTGACAAGACTCACTACTAGAGTTATTATCATTTGAGAAATTCTACGTTAGTTCTTTTTGAAGTTACGGCAATCTATTTATTCTAAAAATACCGGCTTCAGGCACTGGTTTTCAAAATACCGGCTTCTGCTAAATTAGCAGCAAAATAACGGCTATCTGGCAACTCTGGATGCACTCCATGATTTTACACAGATCATCCATGCGTAGGTTGATACAAGACAACGAAGGACATTCTCAACATTTTTCAAAAAGAATAAGTTTTCGGACTTGATGGTTATCAATTTTGAGAATGTTTTACATAAATATGTTGTGCAAACTGCTAATAGTTTACGAATGACTAGATCAGAAATGACTGGGTATTCGTTTCTTGTTATCCAAAAATCACAGACTCTGTTTTGAAATGTCCAGTTGCTAACTTTTGGCGTTTAACAGTCCCGCAAACTCATTCTGGGCATGGCAGGTGTGCGGCCTCCTGAAATTTCAGTTGTGCATGGTTTGGGGATCCAACTGTTATTGAATTAAAGTAGAAAGTACTTTTGAAACTGTGTATGAAGCTTTTAGCTTCGGTCTAAAACTATTCGGTGTGCTCTCAAAGTAGTTAACTTAGCCCCTAGACCAGACCTAGAGGTCTCGACACAAGTGTGCCCTCGTGTCGGAATGAATGCAGCAACGTCAATGTTGGTCAGTACTTCAAAAAAATCACGACGTAACAACGCATAACGTGTGCTTAGTAGATATCATTTGAAAGCTTAGGCAGACATCCTAGTAAATAACTGACAGCATGAAACACAGTATTACCATAAAATACAGTAGAAATAGATTTGCTGTATGCCTAGGGAAAGGTGGGGTACAGTCGACACTTTTTTGCATTTTTAACCACTGCTACTTTATTTCAAGTCCAAACAAGCTCAAAATTTGTCACACAATAAAGCAACCCTATACACACAATATCATGACAAAACATGAAAACAACGCCTTTCAGAAAAAATTTAAGAATCAATTTAAAATGTTTCTTTTTCTGTCCAGTGTGCCCCATGTATGGGGCACACTCGACATGAGCATGGGGCACACCTGACAGGTCAATAAAAAATTGGGTTTCATACATTGCATAATGTTCACATGATATCCTATGTAAAATAGGCACTTGCTGAATGCCTCTCCACTTTTTTCACATTCTAATTACCCACTGTCACTGAATGGCAAAACAAATTTGTATGATTACCAAATATTAAATGAAACAATGCAGCATGCTGAAATTCATGCCTTACCATACAAATATAATGTGCCTCTAAGCACATAATAAACCTAAAAATGCTCGTAGATTATAATTATTCTGTACTGCATTCCTATATAACCACTCAAGCTTCACCTTGTTTAGACTGACCTGGTGGCAATGTGTTAAGTGTGCCCCATTTTTTTGTCAGATGTGCCCCATGCATATCTAAAAAATAAAATGAAGAAGTACCAACTCAACTTAAAAAGAATTTAAAATCTGTCATTATCAAATAATGTAGCACTGCCCTGACTACAACGTCACAAAAACTCAGAACAGAAGATGTTGATTAACTTGAGAAAAATCCAAATCCAAATGCGATTTTATAAATTACTTTTGGGTAGCAAAAACACAACTTGCTCTGTAACTCGTAGTAACGGCGGCCTATCAAGGAAAACTTCACTTTATTACTACGGCTGGTATGAGACTAAATCACCATGGAAACTTTAAAGTTCAACGTTTTCAACTTTTGAATAAATCAGAAAAGACGATTGTGCCCTTAGTCGTACTTTGACCCACCTTCCCCTACTTTTAATTTCCTTGTAAAGTTTGCAAAACCTTTTATATTTTATTTGTCAAGCCAATTTGTTTTGCGACCCCATTTGGAGTCGCGACCCACAGTTTGAGAAGCCCTGCTTTAAATGACCGCACATATTATTAAAGATGCAAAACGCTTCCGAAGTTAATACATTCCTTACGTTTTTATTTTGCTTCAGTCGCTTTGGAGGAGTTTACAGCACTTTTATTGATGTTACTACGTTTCAAAAAGTAAGAACGTCAAAGGGGGGTTGAAAACACGTTGAGAAAAACCGTCGAAAACGTCTTGAAATGTAGTAATAGTATTCTTCAGGCTGCTCTTCATTACAATATGCTCCGAACAACTTTGCAGAGATATATCACTGAGGCGAGTAAAAAACAAATTGTGGAGATGATATTTCTATGGTGTGAGACCATATCCAACTTCAATGGGTGAAAAGGGCAAACCTGAGGAAGAACGGCTTCGTGGTTTTCGTAATAGGAGCGAAAAACAGAGTTTACACCAACCAGAGGTCACTAGCAAGGCAAGAGCCATGTCATTCAAACAAACGCAATGTAGGCTAGGCAACAGACCTTCTTCGCCAATCTAGCCTACAGGGAGTTTTATCTCGACACAATCTCCAATCACAAAATCTCTACCAAACGGTTTTTTGGGGTGATGGAATTTGGTATGGACTTCACCAGCTAAGGGTAAATGTGGCGCAGTGATTCGCCACATATAACGTTGACTTTGTACCAGCAATTTGTAGAGTCTACCTATTCGCGTGCATAGGCGTAGCGAGGGGGGCAAACGGGGCCATTCCCCGCAAAATTTTTAGAACATATGGTCATTTTGTACTTTGAGAGGCGGTATCCCAAACAAAATAATTTTATTCGCCTGAATTCAAACATTTTTCCGCCCCCCCCCAGTTTTTGGTCTGGCTACGCTGCTGGTCGAGTGGGGAATACTCTATTATTGCTGTTACGCGGAGGGTTGTTGGTTCAATTGTAACTTTAGGTGGCTCAGAGCGACACAGCATTGTGACTGCAACATTATAGACAGCATTTATGGTTAACTAACTACGATGCATCTGTGACGTAGCCTATCAAGCATCACAGTCTCTTGTGTGATAAGAGTGTAATGAAAACGCATAGTTTCATGAAGTAAAAGGGTCTATATGCCCTCTGATAAACAGGCCCGTAACCAGGGGTCTCCCCCTGCAAAATTTTTCTTCCCCCCCTGGAAAAATGTGTTGGGCATCGATGAAAATTATTGGGCATAGTTTAAAAAATTTGGGCCCATCCCAGAAAACTCTTCGCCCCTCTGGTGTCCCAAGCTGGTTACGGGCATGCTGCTATGTCAAGTGAAAATAGGTTTTTGTGTTTTTCACTGCATTTCAGTTTTTTGTTCTTTGTTGCAAAAATGCAAACTGAGCACATAAATGTAACTAGTTGAGCATAGTTTTACACAAAGTTCATTTACAAGTAGGTTAAGTACACAAATATAGCATACACAAAGTCACGGGAACGTCCACATATTACATCATCAGTATTAGATCTTTTGCGTTGCCATATACTGTTGGGTCTGAGCTGCATACGACAAGACAAGAGGATACTTTAGGTACAGTATTTTACTCAATTGAGTTCATACTTATACCAAGGCACATTGTCACAAACGCTAAGTTTGCTTAACATGCCTGTCTTTACCCGGAGCCGAACACATCAATAATTTGATAGTAAGCATTTTCACTGTGAGACTTTAAGCACTTCAATTGTTATTGTAAATTATGTTATTTAACTTATAATATCTAGTTACTCTTACATTGTATACTAATACATTAAGTCATACCCTAATAATTAATTATAGTTGAACTTACATTTGTCCTTGTCATCTTTTAGTTGTGCAGGACTGAAGAGAACATAACGTGCTCTTGAACAACGTTGAACATAACGTACATATAGTTTTGCATAGCGGCAAGCGCTACACGGGGAAAGCCGTGACAGCAGCAATAGAGATCACATGCCATGATCACTTCTGCGTGACAGCAGCAATAGAGATCACATGCCATGATCACTCTACACTGCTTATGTCTGCCCGTTATTACATAGTTTTCAGCTAGCTCCGATATTTATTTGTGGTGACTATCGTATGGCGCCATGTGATGGTACTTGTACCATTACATCACTCCCTCCTTCAACTGATTTTTCTTCCCCCGTTTTGGCCCAAGGTTCGTAGGGCCTCTTATGTGTTACGCTCAGCCAGAGCTCCATGACTTCACTTCGCATTCGCATTCTCTTGAGCAAATGTTCGCACCGACCAATTCAGGAAGTCATCAAGTCCTGATTGCACGCAACAACACACGTTGGGCGACAATTTTGTACAAATGAACAGTCGGTAAATGCAAGCGTACTGTAGATCAAGCGAACAGTTCTTCTTCACTTCTGAATTCCTTCTTCAAGTTTCGTCGTCTTCGGAGACCGCTTCTGGTCTCTGGTTTAAAGGGCGTTTTCCACTTGTATTTATAGTTGATGTGGCTGTATCTTGTTTGACTCTGCTCCAAGAAATGACTAATTTCTTAGTTTGTTTATGAAGGGGGTTATTTCCAAGGTACCGTTCCGGGCAGTTGTGTTCCTGTGGAATGCTTGGTCCAGAAGGCCTTGTTTTAGTTTATTGGTTTTAATGTTGTACGTCAATGCAAGTTGTCATGTGTTGTCTCCAAGGTTACGGTGCGTAAGCAGGCCTGCAGACTTGGTGCAGCATTTTATCTGCACTCTGCAGTTGCATTCATGTTTCATTATTACTTTTCTCTTGTGTGACTCTTACCTATCTTGCAGGTTAGTTTACAGGTGTTTTGCTTGCTTGCAAATTTCAGCTGACTGCATTACTTGGCTGTATGCTGCAAATCTAAGCATATTGTTTGAATGTAAATTGCTTGCTTTGAACATCTTAATATCGTTCAGGTCCAAAGGTCGTTCTTGTCCGTTCACAGAGACTGTGCTTTAGTCTTTTCAGTCATTAGGTTTCCACATGTATGGTCCATTGTTTCATTCATTTTGTCATCTTGCATTTCTTCATTAGAACTGACTTGTTGTAGGAAAGTTCCTACAACATCAGGTAGGGATGAGAGGCGCTTTCAAAATGATGATGGGTAAAAAATAGATATCAAATATTCTGATAACGGAACATGTGAACGCTCCCTAGTAATCACAGATGTTGCTGTGCTACAATACAAACTAATTATTTCCAAAAAAAGTTACTTCTGCGCAATCATTTAGTGCTATGAATGCTTGCCATATTGTTATGAAATCAGCCTGATCCATTAAGTGTTTGTGAATGTGCAAAAACCTCCTGTGGTTCAAGCAGGGCCGGCCTAAAGCCGATGCAATCGATGCAGCTGCATTGGGCCCCGCGGCTGTGGGGGACACGCGCCACGGTTTTTATGAAGGTTGTTCATTTTTGCCAGATATTCCTTGCGCTCGAGAATTCAGCAAAAACGGCTTAACACACTGTTAGCAAACGATGTTCTCCTTTAAACGAACGATGAATTTCCACTAATTAATTATATATCGAACGTTATCAAACTTGCTTATTTCTCATGCTAGAGCTTTTTATTTGCGCTCAACCATGTCTTACTCTTTATGTATGCAATGTGGTGTTTTGTAGTGCCAGTTAAAACTGCAATAGGCTTACAACTATTGCAAACAAAGTGTGTAGTTATTCAACTTGCAATGAACAGGTCAAGACAAGGGTCTATCGTATTAATTTGGTTGCAGTTTTACTAACATAACATTATTCAGTTCTCAAAAAATCCTTCTGTTTCTAATGCAAATCAGCGCAAAATTTCGTTAAGCGTGTGCACTTACATTTTCCTCATTTTTCTTGTCCACAATTTTTTTCCGCGTTATTTGTCGGTCTTATCATTATAGCCGCTCCACCAAACTCTCGTTGTGTTTGCCTATTTGCAATTGTAAATAGGTAGAAAAGCCTCTACTTCAAAATCCAGATACATAAACGTCAAACGCACTCAATGCTGCACCCCAGCTCCTCGGCAAGGAAAAATTGTGAATGTCATCCAGCACACTCTTTCCTGTTAATCATTATGTTGGACAGCTATATGCTTCCGTTTCATCAATCAACGACGCGCATTATATATTGCGTTTGCGAGGTTGTGTTTACATCTGTGACATGATCAGGGTTGCAGCCAGCTGATATTTTCAGGAGGGTGGCAAAATGATCGTAATTTCTGCTGTAATGTCGGGGGAGCAATTGCCCAGTTGCCCCTCTTTGTGGGCGTGGACGTGGTTGCAAAATCTTTGTACATTGCATGTTTTTATTCATAAAGAACAGTTTGCATTCCAAGTCCACGCATTAAAAAAAACTGTAAACTTTGGGGAAACTTTATACGGCTCACGGATGCATGGATTGCTCTTTTTGAAGTCTGTCTTTTTTCGTGTGTGTTGTCATAAAGCGGATATGGTGCGCCCAGACAAGGAAACGCATCTGCGTTTGCGGTTATTGAAAGTGAGAAAGGTAATCAGCTCATCAGCTCATGTTAGCTGTTTCATACAAGTCAGTCGCTCTTCGAACGAAAAGAGTTGAGTCATTGCATCAGAACCGTCTCCAGACAGTCTTCAATAAGTTTTTTTTAACTTTTGTGCAGGGGGGCTTGACATTGAAAGTTTGTTAAAAACCCATTGATTTATAGTGCTTCGTATTTCAATTTGAAGCGCTTGGTGCTTTGTTTGGGCGGCTGAGCACAGCAAAGCGGACACCTGTAAATACCACAAGATCACTAAGATTGCCAAGACAGGATCACTAAGATTGCTAAGACAAGATCTCTAACATTGCAAAGATCGCTAAGATTAATTTTTGATGTACGCATTCTTCACGATCTTAGTAATCACGGCGATCTTACTGATCTTGGCGATCTTAGCAATTTTAGCGATCTTAGTAATCTTGTAGTATTTACAGGTGTCCCAGCAAAACCCTCCGCGGCGACGGAGCTGAATTGTATTGGAAGTTCAATTCGCATACCAGTTTGACGTGACTTTGCATTTGCGCTCGGATCTATATAAAGCTTCCTTTACAACTTTTGGCTTAATTACGAGTGTCAGCGGTGCACTGTCTAATGACCAGTCCACCAGATTGGCATACTGTTAGTCATAAATATGGATGTAGCTAGGAGGGGACACACGTGATTAGTGTCTACGCCAGAAAGTCTTCAACAGGGGTGCTTTACGTTTGTGCAGGGGCTTGACATTGTAAAAATTGACAAAACACCACTGATTTGTGGTGTTTTATATTTCAACTTTGGGGGTGCTTGGTGGATTGTTTGGAGTCTTACCCCACCAAAGCCTCCTGTGGTGACGGGGCTGCTGCCTAATATCCATTTTTTGAGAACTTTTTACAAATAAGTCATAATTTAAGAAAAATCAACCGACAAAACAACATCAGCGGTGAAAAAACAAGAAAGTTAGACACTCTGGCAAAACTGTTTCAAAAAATGAGAAGTAGAACTGTATGTTGACAAGACCATCTAAAGTTTGGACAACTTACTAAAGTTACAACACCACGCAGGCTGAGCAGATGAATTACGAAAACTCGCCACAGCAAATACAACTTTGCAATTAGTGCTCGCTAAGAATTCAGAAGTAAACCTTAACGATATAGACGTATTCCCACAAGTCTGCATAGACGTATTCTAACAAGCCACGCATTTTTATACTGTGTGAAGAGAAGCCTGCATAAGAGTCGTTAGGTGAAGCTATTCACTCGGGCACGTTGACCACAGTCTCACATTAACAATGGATTTTTCAAACTTGTGGAAGCACTGCTACAGTTTTACCATGCTCCTTTTCACACAGCATAAAACTATACGTACCTTACCACTATTAGCAGTGTCACTATCTCGCTGCATTACCTAACAAGATGTCTGTGTTCAACAGTCACATGCAGGGATTGCATTCAGTGATTTAACATAAACGCAGATTGCACACACAAAATACCATATTCGTACGATAAAAATCCAGAAAGATTGTGTTACGAACAAAGACATATGAGCATGCTTATTTGAATTGAAACGATAAATACTGATTTAATCATAGTTCCTCTTCCAAATTATCTTCTGCAGCGCAAACGTCAACACTGGAACAACCTTTTTGCTGATCATGACATTTCTCATAACGCTGGTAACATACTCCGTGGATGATGTATCTCACTAATCGTAGGCAGTGGTGTGTTTAAGGGAAGGCGGGGGCCCCTCTTGAGGTGTTACATTCGTAAATTGTCCTTATTTTTGTGAAAAAAATATTATCCACTCATATAATGTAGGTCTACTACAAAGCAGATCATAAGTAAGTAATTTGCTTTCAAAGGGCCCCCAACAGAAACTGTAATGTGCAGGTACTTTACTTTCCAAGGGGCCCCAACAGCAACTGCAATTTGAAGTTAACCTGCTTTCAAAGGGGCCCCCAACAGCCACTGAAATGTGTAAGTACTCTACTTTCAACGGGTCCCCAACAGCAACTGTAACGTGTAAGCACCTTGCTTTCATAGGGGCCCCAACAGCTATTGTAATGTAAAATTCCTTGCTTTCAAACAGGCCCCAACAGCAATTGTAATGTGTAAGTACCTTGCTTTCAAAGGGGCCCCCAACAGCAACTGTAATGTAAAATTCCTTTCTTTCAAAGGGCCCCCAGCAGCAACTGTAATGTGTATTGTGTAAGTACCTTGCTTTCAAAGTGTTACAGGCAAGTTTTACCTGTAACAACTATTACTGTACAGAAAACAAGCTTGCTGAAAGACTCGCAAGCCTGAAACAACCAGAATGGATTCAAAAGGGTTGCAGCCAATCAAAACCCATTATTTGGTTAGTTGACCCTGAACACAACGTCATTTAAACGTGAGCAAGAGTCATATGATGCTTGATCACGATCAGGTGAAATCCCAAGCAACGAAGCGTCTCCGAAAGTTCTGGAAGCATTTAAGCTAGCCAATCATAAAACAATTACCTAATTAAGAGCCAATTAAAGCACCTGAAGGAAAAGGGAATTACCAAGAATTTGGGTATAAAAAGCGTCTCATCTGGACTGAAATTCAGACTTTCTTCTTTCGCCTTTACGGCCATATGCCGAGGCTAAGTCATAGACCCGCATTGTGCTTTAAGTACACTACCGGCTATGATCAGGAAGCAGAAACTGACTTGTTCCACCTTTACGGTCATATGCCGAGGTTAAGTCACTGTCCCGCATTCGTACTTTATGTACACTACCGGCTGTGATCAGGAGTACAAAGTGGTAGTCCGCGGCCTGTACCAGATACCATGTCAGTTTAGAGTTTCAAGAAACTGATTTGTCCTAGCAGGATTGTACCAGTCTAAAGTGACTTGTCCGGGATAATCACTGCCAGTTTAGACGACAGCAAGTGGTTTGTCCGAATGAAACTCTGCCAGGCTAAAGTGCTGTACTGTACCAGCATAGCCTTCATCTTGTCAGTCGTTTAGGCTTAAACTGTATTCGTGAGTGAGTTACATTCGTGTCTTACTGAGTTGTTGACATTTCCAGAATGGTCGCGAGCATTCAGCTACGAACAGGAACGTTCGAAATCTTAATTAATGATGAAGTTCCGCCTTAAATTCTATAAGCGATGCCGCATAAACTGGAAAGTAAGCCGAAATATGAAAGTGACAAATCACAGTTTAATCGTTACCAGGCAGAAGTGCAGACATCTTTAAGTATAGTTATAGCAAAGTACAGACATTTTAAGCAATACTAACAAAAATTGAATCATCTTTATTTATAATGAGTTTATACTTTTAAGTAAAATGCTTGAATAAGAGAACCGATTTAAATACATCATTGATCTCTTAGTCACAAATTACTAAGAGGCAGCATTAAGATATGAGAATTATATGAGCGTTGTGACATGTCGAGAAGTGCTTGAACATCATGGAATATTGTACCTTGGCGAGTACCTTTCTGTTTCACTTGAAATTATGATTCATGGCAAATAAAAATAGTAATGAAAATACAATTCTCAAGTGTGTATCTGTTGAAGTGAATCGTTTGAGGTATCAGAAATAAAAGTAGGCCTGTCAACCAGACTTGTTTCTGCGATGACGGACCTGGATTCAGTAAATGAGAACCCAAAAAAGATTTCTTCTGAATCCGAATCACAGCATTGTCACCTCTTAGAGGTCGTGAACTGTGTAACAAAAGGGGCCACCAACAGCAACTCCAATGTGCAAGTTCTGTGCTTTCAACGGGGACCCAAACAGCCACTTCAGTGTGCAAGTACTTTGATTTTGAAGGGGGCACCAACAGCAACAGTAATGTGTAAGTACCTTCCTTTCAAAGGGACTCCTGACAGCAATTGTAACGTGTAAGTACTATGCCTTCAAAGGGGCCCCACTATCTCCGATGAGCAAATAAAGAAAAGCGTTAAATCAACCTCTGTACCTAAAAAAATTGTGGGTTAAAATTACTTCCAAAAACTTCTGAAAAGACATTATCAAATAGGAGCAAATGTTTATACCAAATGATAACTTTTTATACCAAACGATAATTTTTTATACCACATGATGATTTTTAGAGATTGAAGTATTTGGTATATTGATAATTTTATAAAAATGTCACAGAATAGAAAGTATCCAAGTGGAGCAGCAAAAAGAAGGAAAAAGGAAGAGGATAAGGTTGATGAAAAATGTAAGGTTTTCCTGGACAGGTTTGTTGTTGTAGAACATTTTCATCAGAAAATAGGACAACATGCAATTGTTATAGCAGGGACCACACTTCATCTTTTAATTTATAGGACATTTTCTTCTTAGTTTACAAAGTAATTTTGTGATATTGCTATTGTGCTGCAAAGACTGTTATTAAGCAAAGCTACATTCATTCTTCTTATCAGGTAGCAGAAATGGCATTTTTTGAGTATTATGAGTACTCTTTTTTTCTACAAATATTTTAGGTGGTTTGAATTTAGTTTATGCTTGAAGTCACAGGTTACTTGAAGCTTGACTAGTAAACAATTGGTTTAAGGTAGACTTGGCAGGTGATGTTAAAGTTTTTTTGCCAGCTCTTAGCCAGTATAATTTGAACCGTTTTTCTCAGTGATAACGCGACTCGAGTCACGATTTTTGATGACTCTGACTCGAATCGATTCACGTTAAGAAAGATGGTGACTCGACTCGAGTCACGTTTTTCGCAGAATGACTCGACTCGAGTCACAATCAATGACTCGAGACTCGAGTCAGAGTCATTTTTACAAAATCTTAGAGCCTCTGATCGACAAACCCAGTTGCATATCGTGATATGGCAGTCGGCCACACACTGTTACTTCGAGTCTTTTCCAAATAAAGTGATTTAAGCTATTTAATTACAAACCCAATGCAAAAATATTCAGCTCAATATAATGCATATCTAAAATCCTGTCACTGTTGTTAGCCTAAGCCCATGTTGCGACATGATAACCGTGGTAAATGATAAACAGTATACACATGGTAGGCTATAACAATGATGAGTCAATAAGAGGTATTGGATCAATGACTGTTCAAGCAAATCTGTAACTCCGATGACATGATGAGGATGCACAACAGAGCTGACTTTTTGCTGGTCATTGTCAGGGCTTCAACATTAAAAAAAACACAATAAACAATTGCCACGAATTTGATAAATTCTTATCAATGCAGTAGCTTAACCTACATTCCCCAATATGAACCAGTTATTGTGAAGAAGTTCAAAAGAATATCACAAATACCAATCCAAATCTGGTTAAGCAAAAATGATAACATTCAAATCTATAAAAATGCTAGAATGCTGCAAGATTTAAATCCAAAGCATATGCAAGTACATGTTGCATGTTCGTCTCTGGTTATTTTCATTTATTGGGCATGCGAAAGACAAGGAAGTAAATACCATGCAGTAAGGTTGGGCTAGTCTTGTGGAAATGAATGACACTGAAAGAGACAAGTAAAATGCAAACGACTTTCACAAAAAATTTGGATATAAATAATCTGCAATCAAACATGCTGAAACAACACTGAGCACCATTTTGTCACTTATTGGGCGACATATCTGCATGTTGGCCAATTTATAGCAAATAAAGGAAGCTGCAATAGGTCCACAGGTGGTGACATGGTTTGAATAAAATGCTGAGTTTGCCACTTTAATGGCACCATCATGGTAGTTCTGCATGTACGTACTACGTTTACGTCCACTGCGCAAATGGTTTTCAGTTCAACTCCCACCATGATCAGGTGCATTTCATTTTGGTATTAGCCTATTGGTTTTCACACTTCATGCGACATGCTTTTTTTCTTTTCTTTGAAAGTTTCCTTAGTTCTGTATTCACATTTACGGCTTAGGTTTTAGGTTTACATTTTAGGTTTAGGGTTAACCTTATGTTGAGGGTTGCGTTTAGGGATTTATGTTTAGGTTTAGGGGTTAGGTTTAAGGTTTAACTTAGGGGCAAACTTTAAGATAGGGGTTAGTTCTAGGGTTTGAGGTTTGGGGGTTAGCATCACATCATGGACAAATATGTTTATTGAACTGAAAGTCTAATGGCGGAAATATAGCCACTGAAGGTCCATTGGAGGACCTGTAGCCACTGAAGATCCACTGGCGGACCAATAGCCACTGAAGGTCCACTGGCGGACATATAGCCACTGAAGGTCCACTGGCGGACCTACAGCCACTGAAGATACACTGGTGGACCTACAGTCACTGAAGATCCACTGGCGGACCAATAGCCACTGAAGGTCCACTGGCGGACATATAGCCACTGAAGGTCCACTGGCGGACCTATAGCCACTGGAGGTACACTGGTGGACCTACAGTCACTGAAGATCCACTGGCGGACCTATACCCACTGAAGGTCCACTGACGGACCTATAGCCACTGAAGATACACTGGTGGACCTACAGCCACTGAAGATCCTCTGGTGGACCTATAGCCACTGAAGATCCACTGGCGGACCTATAGCCACTGAAGGTCCACTGGTGCACCTATAGCCAAAAATATATAGGAAAAGTTTGAAAATATGTATGACTCGACATTGACTCGAGCTTGTAAACCAATGACTCGAAGTGACTCGACCATTCTTGTAACTCGACTCTGACTCGATTCGACCAAGTCATGACTCGACTCTGACTCGACTCGACAAAATTTTGGCTCGAAGGGTCTGGCTCGAAGGGCTCGTGACTTTGACTCGACTCTGTCTCGACAAAAATGACTCGGTCACATCACTGGTTTTTCTTAGCACAGATTTAATCAATTGTTTAGGCTACTTGCTATAGTAGAAATGTTTGCGATAAGGTATATGATGAATTATTTCCTACTTTTGCATATTTTTCAAACAACTAGTCTCAATGTAAGATGAAGGCAGCCTTGACTCATCCAGCTTCTCAAAACAGGTCTTATGTTGGATGCTTTTGTATGCTACGTTCTTGTAGTTAAAGGGTGAAATTTAACACAAATTTACAGTTTTAAATCTTCTTGGTTGTTGTTTATAGTTTCATTGATTCTCATTAAGCTATGAATGTGAACAAATTCAGGATACCACCTAATAAGCACTTTTTCAAAAGGGGAAAATGTGAAACTTTCAAAGGGGTAAACTTTGTAGTTTATTGATGGTGAATGCGGAGAAATGGGGCGCGAAAATAAAGAAATGGGGACGATGCCAACTTGCTATTGCCTAACTTTTATGTGCTGCTAGCTTTGTATTCTCAACTTTCAGTGTTTTCAAGGTTGTGCATCATGAACACCCTTTGCATTTGCTCCTTCTGGCTGTATCAGTCATGCCATAGTCTCAGGAACGTATTCTTCGGTGGCTGTGTCTTAGGCTTGATCAATAGTGCTTATAACGGTTGGCTGAGTATGATGGCGTCATCAGAGGGCCCCCCTTTTTAGTCTTGACCCCCCCAACCCTAAACCCACCACTGATCGTAAGGAGTACATTTATTATTCTACTGGAAATTTTTTGCAATCTTGAACTGCAGCGCGATCTAAAATCCCACAAAAATATAATCAAAATGCCTTAACTTACTCTAATTGAAGCTTGTTGTTACATTTGTATGCATAGTGAAACATCGAAATTTATACAATCAGTCCTAACCCTTGTTTAACCAGTTTCTTCAGTTGGATATGGAGACAATAAACATTATAAATATAACCTCGACAATGATCTTATATGAGGATATGAAACAGAGTGAAAACTGACTACGCTTATTTGCCAATTAATTAAATAATCGTAACTTAGCAGCTAACTTCAGGTTTTCTAGAAATTTTTGGTTCTTGGTCACAATTTCCAGGTGAGGGAAATGCCCGTTTTTTCCTCCTTGCATACGCCCGTGATCACTGATGCCAATTTTTGACGTCAGTATTATAGAATACATGATGGTGGTGGAGAATAGCAGAGTAGGTTCATACAGCCTAATTTTTGTACAACATATTGCTCTTCTGTGCAGACCATATCAAGTTATTTGTCCAAGTTAACAAAGACGATGTGCAGCGGGCAGCGATAGTCACGGCACTTCATTTCCGCTGTCGACCTGTTGCGGCGAAAACCACACTGCCATTCAGGAAAAAGCTTGTACGCAGCAGTTTGGATTGTGGGTAGTATGACCCTCGTAAAGACGTTGTTGAAATTCAATATCGATATTTTTTGTGGTTATTACAATCTTCCTTTATACATTCTTTGTTTTTGTGCAGAATGGTAATCTTGACGCAACTTATTTTTTTGGAAAAAAGCTTCTTTCCAACACTTGCAGAGATTTCCGTACAGCTGTGGTTTTCAACCTGAAGTAGCAAGCTTTTTTGCATGGGCCGCAGCAAGTGATGTGTAACCACTTGACTCAGGCTTATAATGGAAACCGGTTTTCACGTTCGCTGTATTGCCGCTCATTATGGGAGATACGAATGCGCAACGGAAAGAATGCCAAGTTTGCAAGCGTGACGGCAAGCAACAGCAGAGATTCCCCGCTCGACCAGGTTCGCTCTGCTGTTGCTTGTGCGTAGCTGCATTTTTGAAGTACTTCCCGATTGCGCGCTCTAGGCATGTAACGCAACGCGCCGTCACGGTTGCCACTAGACTACGAAAGACGTTCGTAACAGTCGTTGGGTTGTAATGTGTTGCTGAAGAGGGTCGCGGTACAAATAAGTTTGAAAACTACAGCTATACAGTATGGGAAGGGAGTCATAGCCCCTGAGCAGTTCGGTTAAATGCCGTTGAAGCCTGGTGGTTGACGGGTTAGGGAAGATTTGATACCATCGGGAAATTCCTCAGTTGTTCGATATAATTGTCCGAGGCTTGTGAATTAGGTAAGAAAGGCGTCTTGGTGATTTCTTCACTGCTGATTGGCTTTAGTTGATCAGAGGTGAGCACGGACAGGATCAGGATTGGATATCCTGCAGGATATATGCGATTTTGTTTGAAACAGGATTGGATTGGGATAATTATTTTTAAAGAAAATTGGATCAGGACAGGTCAGGATATTTCGTTGATTTCTATAACAAAATTTCCCTGGGAGTGATACAAGATGTCACAAATGATGTATTCTTTGCTATAGTTTTTATACTCATGCAAAAATCGAAATGTTTTTATCAGTATGTGCTGCACTCATCATATAATCAATGATAAATTCGTGCTACTCCATCGTATATGTTGTTCCGGCGGAGCAGTAGGCTACTTTCATGTTGGGTATGCTGGCAGCAAAACCCTGCCTTGTGCTTAGTGGTAGGTGTTTGTAGACTGATAGCCTATTTCAGTGTTTGAAACTACACTTCTGTTGGTTAGAATTTTGAACTTTCTTTTTCATGTTCTATACAGTCGACCTATGCTAAAACAGTTTGCAATTTAGGTAGGCTACATAGTTTCATTATAGTTCAAACTGTGATCTACTCTCAGTGCTACAAAATCAATTTGCATTGCCATTTTCAAACATTCCCTGCACTCTACAGTAGCTTTGAGAGATGTTTCCACTTTTGATTGTTAAAATCAGTGCCGTGACAAGGCAGCCTCGTACCCCCCGGTCGGGGGGGGGCGACCATTCTTAGGGACCCCACAGTATATATTGTATTAGTAAGCTAGAGCCGTCTCTCTATCCTTGACTTTTGCCCTCAGTGCAGAGCCGGTAGATTAAGCACAGTGGCGTACGCAGAAAATTTCCGAGGGGGGGCAAAGTTTCGTCACAATCGTGTGACGTCACAAATCAACTTTAAGGTCCGGGAGCATGCCCCCGGGAAAATTTTGAAAAATTACACCTAAAAATACGTTTTTTTGCGCATTCTGGAAGCAAGTTTTAGTATAAGGCTTTTACGAGACTTATGAGCCGGTGAGACAGAAAATTGAACTTTTGTTGTCTGAGGCTCATGAAATAAACGTACGCGTGCTTGGATGTTATGAGTTCTAGACATGAATCGCTTATCGAAGACGCTTATTGAATTTTGTGGGCTCAAATCTCACGCCAGCCGAAGCTTTTTTCTGGTGTTCATTGTTACCTGTGTTAAGTTGCTTAACAGCCACGTGTGAAGCAATTTTGTCAGTGAAAGAATGAAATCGTAAAATGAAAATCAAGCAGAGGAAACGTGCAGTAGTAATAAAAAAATTTGCGTAGTGCGTATATCAGTGACCAGAAAACAAAGTCTGTTTATTTTAAATTGAGGCCCTTGCCCCCCCTTGGTTACGTCACTGCCAAATACTATTTATACATTTTTCAAGGGGGGCCGTGGCACAGTGTCCCCCTCCGTACGCTAGTGATTAAGCATGCAATATCATGATTCGTTAATTCCGAAGAATAATTGCGGACGTTGGGACACTATAGCAGTATTTTGTAAAGTTGTGGTTACGTCAGAACAAAGCCAATTGTTAATAAAGTCTTGACCTTCACCACTTAACTTGGATGGCTTCGCCCTTGTGCGTTGAAATTCTCGGGGAAATTTACGTCATAATGAACGTGCTGTGGAGTGTTGTGCAATCGCTTTGTAGTTGCGCACAGATAGAGAGACTAGGTTTCTAGTTCAACGTTAAAAAAGTTTTCGTGAAAGCTGCTTCGGACAGGTTATGTACAGTTGAAACGAAGGAAAGCTGTTGTGTCAGTTTATTATACATATGTCTGTGAAAACTGTGTTACGACAGTCTAATTTAAAGTTTCGACCAGAAAAACTGGGGATAATGTCGATAAGTTTAATGCTTGTTTGCTCGATCTTAAAAAGCCTCTTCAGATTTAATCTCACTTGCTATATGTCATGATCAGTGGCGTGCAGAGGGGACGGGGGCGGACGGGGCGCCGGCCCCGGGCATCCAAGGCAGGGGGGCATCCAAAAAGTGAAGATATAAAAATTTAAATGCTGCAACTAGATGATTTTTTCTATTGTAAGTCTACTAATACATGCTGCATGGATTTAGTGTTTCGAAACTTGTTTTGTTGTCAACGCTGATTTTTGCGTATTGAAACGCCAGTAATGCTCACATTCTTCAATACTGGGACCTATGCTCTAAGCGTGCGGTGCACACCCAACCAAAATGATAGTAACGTGACTTTTTCCAGATCGTGCGATCAAGAGAAAATCATAAAAAGAATTGAAAGACAATCAGGATTGAGAAAAACTGTTTTTTAAAAAAAAACAACCCACTTGTTTTTTGTTTGTTTTAATCCGAACTTTAAAAAGAAAGTTTTTTTTCTTTTTTTATGAAAAACGGAAAAACCTCATTCTCCATTGTTTTTATTGCATCATGCAATATCACCATTTTCAGATTTACACAATAGTAACTTGTTATACCTATTATGGCATTCAAATTTGAGGGTAAAGAAATGTACCCCATCTTTGTTTTCGCAAAGTGTTGTTGGTCAGTTTACTCCAAAGTGGTAAGGATTGGCAAGAACGCGCACAGCAAACAGAGAAAAGCCACTCCCACACAAACTTTGCAATTTCACATCAAGTTTATGTACATGCCCTGCTAGTTCATCATCTATATAGTGTATTTTTTCAACATAGGGTTTGGTATGGTCTAATATCAGAAACAGTTTGGATGCAGAGAAGATAAAAAAATTGATTAAAATATAGACTACAGATTTTGCAGAGCTGAAGAAGATAACCAGTGTAATTTATTCAAACTGTTCGAATTATTCTTCTCTTTTTTTCAAGTCCTTGAAAATTCGTTGCTGTTCGTTTGGTTTTATAAAAAAATGTTGGCCTACAGTTAGCTGTATAAGTGTGCTGCTTATTTTATGTTTTACTTCATAGGACATTTTTCAAAGGAAAAGAAGAGTGGGATTTTTGGTGGGTTTTATTGTTTTTTTTTAAGTGGACTTTAAGAAAAAACTGGTGTTTTTTTGGTTGGATCCAATTGCATCAACACTGAAGATAATTATGGACGTTTAATTGCATAATTCTGAGCCGAATTTCAAAACTGTCCTAACAGCTGTCCTATTTGATTTTATGATGCATCACTAGTTTCCCGTTTCGTTTTTTGTGCTAATACCGTCGCACACCTGTGCTTCGTTCCGAGCTCCGTCATTATTTAGCATTTCAGGCGGATTAATCATAACGGCTCACACAAACCCGAATCTTTGTTTCTCCTTGGTGATTGTACATACAACAGCCACATATTAAAAAACGAAAATTTTCTTGCGTACTTCATGTGCATTCTCAATTCTTGTGTAGTTTAGCAAGTTTCAAACTGTCAACCCTGGGTGTTCGCCATCCCAGTCGCATACCTTCTGATCGATTGCTATGCGACGGGACATTCGCGCAGCCTTGTATTTTTGCAGTTGTGTACCGCGCTGACGTAGCACTGAGTGTGTTCTACTCCCCAGCCTAACGCGTTGCCGGTTATTCTTGCAGTCATGGCTGCTCTGTCTTAGGAGATCGCTGATAATTTATGTTTATTGCAGTGACAAATTATAGCCTACAACGACGAGTAAGAGAGTGCGTGTAGAATAATATGCACAAGGACGCCGGAGAATGGAGGCATGGGGAGGGTTGGGGGGTTTATCAAGATCGACTTGAGACAAATTTATTGCAGCTATTCCGGCACCGGGAAAATTCAGAATGATTTTCTATCATTTCTGTTATTATTTTTGAGGTCACCATTGTTGATGAACAGAAACAAACACAATTGATAACAATTTTTTTGTAAAGTTTCCATTGTCCTCAACTGTTTTACTGCTCCCCTTTCCCTACAGAACCGTCGGGAGAAAGTTTTCAGTAGGGGTCTTCACGTTTGTTCAGGGGGGGCTTGACATTCTGAAATTTTATAAAAACTCCACCGTATTTATAGTGCTTCATAGTTCAATTTCCGGGGGGGGCTTGGAACTTTGTTTGTGGGGGCTAGGCCCACAAAAGGCCCCCAGTGACGACAGGATTGTTTCCCTACCCCTGCTCCAGCGTCCCGGAATATGCATGTTGTGTCAACGAACTTCGCCAAAACGTTGGTTTGCAAATCGAACATGACGTCATATTGTGACGTCACAAACAGCGTATATCCAGTAACAATGACCACCATATGCCACTGCTCAATACTAGAATATGGTAGGGGGCATCCAATCAAGCAGCCGCCCCGGGCATCACCAGACCTCTGCACGCCACTGGTCATGATGAAGATGGGAGGTTTCAGATTCCAATAAATTCGTTCTTATTAGAAGTGAAGGCAGAGGGAGTGTTGGGAAGCAGTTAGTTCTACGCACTGCTTCCACCTACCAGCCTTTGGTGAAAGCACCAAGTTGATTACATTGAGATTGGCTATTAAAATGATGAGGCTGTACACCGACCACCAGGTCCTCTGTGATCGTCGGGATGCAAATCACAAGCATTAATGAGACTGCCGGTTTCACATATTGTCGTATACCGCAAAGGCGCGAAAAAAATATTTTTAATATTGATGCCGTTTGACTTGCGGTACGTACAAAGTGACATTTTGAAATTTTAAGCAAATGCGGTGCATGCGTTTGTTTATTTGCTGAATATGTGAAAAAATGGTTAAGTTTGTTTAAATTATGCAAGTTTTTTAGTTAAGAACTTCTTCCTGATTCAAGATTATTAGTTTAGCTTGGTTAGGTTTTGAAATAGCGCTGCTCAGGAGGCTAATTTGCAACTTGCTCGAAAAAGCACGCAGCTGACTAAATGCTTGCTGATATTAACGGGCCCCATCTGGATTTTTTTGGGGGGACCCCCAACAGCCTTTCACACGGCTCTGGATAAAATGAACTGTTTCATGTAATGATGCTTTGAAGTGACTGCAGTAATTCAGCTCTCATTTAGGCGTGTTTAATGCTATGGTTTTTAGCCGAACTATAGTTTTGTCCTTTTTCATTTTTTCCAAGATGTATGAACATTTTATGTGTGTTAAAAATCATAGAGCAGTAGCTTCAGCTTAGGCCTTTTTATATTTGGCAGTGCCTATTTTGCCGTCAGCAGAAAAAGCACCGCTGGGGCTATTTTGGCAATAGCTGAACCAGATTAGTTGAATTGGTCACCTGACGAGGACGACATGCTTGGATTAGTGTATCGTCTTTGTCATGTGACCTAAAACCCTAACCCAAAATGTAAACCTGTGTCTGGTTTTCTAAACCTCTTAATAAAGTACATAAAAGGCACTCACTTGAAATGAATTGTCTCTATTAGCAAAGCCGAAGCATTAGTGCTGAGAGCCTAAACGAAAACCACCCTATAGGCCATCTTAGTTTTGGGGACCCCAAGCAGGTGTGATCTATTTGGCCGTTTGTCTGAAAAGCGTAAAAGTGTGCCCATGGTCGTCGCCAGCGGGGGGCCAGTGGTGCCCGGCCCCCCATTTGAAATCGGTGCCCCCCCATTTCACGTTTAGCCCCGGTTGCTGCATACATCCAATACTGTATTTTAAAAATGTGGCCCCCCTTCTGGTTTTTGGCCCCTCTTTTTGGTTTTTGGCCCCTCCTGCTGCTAAATCCTGGCGACGGGCCTGAGTGTGCCCCTCTTATGTGTAGTGCCCCCTCAAAATCTATCTTTTGTTGTGCCGACTTTGGTTCAACGTTTGCCTTAGATGTTCAACAGAAATTAAAGCCTTTCCTATTCGTCTAAAGAACAAATGGCATTGCGATCTTTTCTTGGACATTATAGCTCTTTGGTGTAGTTCAGAAGTTCTCTTCGTTAAATTTCCGTGATTTCTAGCGTTTTTTGTAGGTTTGTTTTTCGGATGTATACATTTTCATGCGGGACCGTGTTGCCTCCCTCGAATATATCGTCTAGCTGTCGTTCTGATTACCTGTATGTAAACTCCTTTTTTATAGTAATAATAACCACATATTTTATGAAACAAACAAGCACAATCCATTCAGTGGACACAGAGCTTATTTATGCCGGTTTGAAGTTGTCATTTTCCAAGAAATACAAAACATAATGTTTTAATCTTCTATGCCAAGGCTTATCAAACTTTTTTGTTCTGAAGCCCCATTTTAAAAAAGGTTTTTCTATGCCGCCCCCTTGATGGACAGCCTAGATGTTAATGATATACATGTAAACGTCTCATTACAAATGTCAAGATGCAATTTTGTCCATGGCGAAATCCTACAAATGCACACAATCCACGAAAGTAACTACACAGTCATAAAACTACTACGTAATGGAAGGAGTAAGGCGAAAAATTTGTTATCAAGCACAACTAATGGGTTGGATGCACTTGATTATTTTTACACAGATCAATCATTCGTAGGTTGATACAAGACAACGCCGGATGAAGGACATTCTTAATATTTTTCAAAAAGGATCGGTTTTTGGCTGGATGATTATTAATTTTGAGAATACCTCTTCACACAAATATGTTGTGCAAAAGTCTAAGAGTTTATGAATGGCTAGATCAGAAATTACTGAGCATTCGTTTCTTGTCCTTATCAAAGAATGACATAGGCCAGGGGTGGGCAATTAATTTGGCTTGGGGGCCACTTTGAGAAGGCCGCGATCAGCGGAGGGCCATAACTTCTGGAAATTGAAACAAATCTCTGTTCAAGTTAGCCTCAGCACTAATGTTTTCTGTGTTGAGGTGAAGGATATTTTTAATTTGAAGATTTTCGTGAATGCTTCCGCGGGCCACTGAAAACGCTGTGGCGGGCCACATTTGGCCCGCGGGCCGCTATTTGCCCACCCCTGACATAGGCTAAACTCTGCTTTGAAAATTCCAGTTGCAAGCGTTTGTCGTTTAATAACTCCGCAAACTCATCCTGGGCATGGCCGGTGTGTGTCCTCCTAAAGTTTCAATTTGATACGTTTAACTGATTTTCACAAAAAAACACGTTTTCGTCCATATATGCTTAATTATTTGAATACGACATTCACTTTTGGCAAACAAACTAAAGACAATTTCAGAAATAGGAAGTTTAAATTTAGGCCTGCATACTCATTCATTCACTCATATTCATGCCAGCCTTACCTTTGAGGAGAGTCGTGGGGGCAGCAGCCCTAGGAGGACCCGAAATACCTCACGATCAACAGAATTTCAGATAGTTCTGCTGGCTTCCGCACCTAGACCGGACCAAGCAAGGTCGGAGATATAGTCACGCCACCTGGTCCTTGGATGAGCTCTTGGCTGCTTTCCCGAGGGTGTAGACTGTAGCCCGAAGGACTTAGTTGGCCAATCTTTTCTGGGACATTCTGGATACATGGCCGAACTAACATATCTGGGATCTCTCAATTCAGAGAAGTGGCTTGACATCCCGGGCTTTACGAATTTCAGACCTGTGCTCCTTGTCACGAATTGTCATACTGAGAATTCTTCGCAAATATCCCATCTCTGCCATTTGCTCTTTTGACAGTATTCTTTCAGTCGTCACCTAAGATTCATGACCACAGGTGAGGATCGCAACAAAGACCGATTTGAAAACTGCAAGCTTTGTAGTCTTTGAAAGCTCCAGTTTTGTCACCACAGAGCGACATAGCTCACGCAGAACTGCGTTTGCTTCACCAATCCGTGTATTAATTCCTTTGTTCCGACTTCCGTCACTAGTGAATACCACCTCAAGGTACTTGAACGTCTTCACCTGCTGCAGTGTATTGCAGCTCACTTGCAGACTACACTACTTGGGCGTCTTGAGAGACACAATACCTCAATCTTTTTACTGCTGATTTTCGTTATTGCTTGGTTGTACGCAGCAGAAAACCGATCGAATGCGGGCTGAAGACTCTGTTGAGAAGATCCACGCATGCAGTACCAATCAGGCCCGTAACCAGGGGGGAGCGAAGCCCCCCCTAGAAAATTTTTCGTCCCCCTTGGAAAAATGTGTTGGACATAGTTTAAAAACTATTGGACATAGTTCAAAAAATGTGGGTCCCTCTCAGAAAACTCTTCGCTCCTCCTTGTGTTTCAAGCTGGTTACGGGCCTGGTACCAATTCATCCGCAAAAAGCAATTTTTCATCCTGCAATTCCCAACAATGACACCCTCGTCGACGCGTCTGTGACTGCCTATCATTCAATTCATATAGACTCTGTGGCAGTATAGTAAGAGGCCGAAGCGAGGCGATGCGCATGACAATGTACAGATACCAAACTATCAATTTTCGCTTCAATTTCTGCACCAGAAAATTGAAAAAAAACATTGTTAAAGCAGCGAGATTTCGGCACCAGTTGCACCTAAGTATCATAGCAGCGCCGCAGATAGGTGTGCATCGGCGTGTACCTGATAGCAAGATGTAACAGCAGGCGTAAAACTTATTTTGCAGAATATTCCCAACGAAGTCGTTTATTTCATTATTCACACTGGGTTTTCCTCTGATTGATCCTCAAAAGCTGTCTTTTCAACCCTGCGTTAATTTATGACTGTCTTGTCACAAGCGAAACACGTACTACCTCCAAGCCAAAAAATATTCAGACAAATAGACAATTAGCAATATGATTTTCACACAGATCCCTGCACAGGCTACGTTCAAATTTTATATCATCATCACCTCAACGTAACTTAATCTTGCGTTTGACATGTCGACTGTCAAATTCATCAACGAAATCATCTAAATTTGTTTTTCAGCTAGTACTTTCAATCTTTCACTGGTAATGGAATTTCTGGGAAATGTTTCCATTAATTTCATTTTTGAAAAATTTCTTTCGCATGAAGCACTGGTGACGGAAAAGTTGCAGCTACCAGTAACAATCAAACGCAGCTATTGAAGTAGCTATAAATGACAAAAATTGTTCGAGCGATATACGCAGCTTCGGCTCTTTCCGAAGCAAATTCTTTGTCAAAGTTATTTCACATTTTACATCATTTTCGCTAAATGACCATGGTTTGTGATTTCTTTCAAGTGTGTTTCTGACGGAAATGTTTGACCTCCGGGGCAAAGAGCTGAAATACGCGAACGAAATGCTTCTGAATCATTACAGAAAACCCGTACAAAATTCTATGAGGTTGCAGGACATGTGGGTAGAGTTAAAACTGTAGTCACGAACCACTTACGTAAGGTGTTTCGAAGTCGTATACACAAGGCAGCTCAATGCAATACCACAGCCAGGATAAATTGAGATAAATTAACTGAAACCAATTCCTAATGTTCTCACAAACCTTTTGTTACTGGGACAAGCAACAATCTGCTGACAGCAATATAATCCAGCTCCATCTCACGCTGAAATGCACGAAAGATCAATCTCCCCACTTCTGTGACTGTTTCTTAGTTTCAAAATGAGTTTTTCAACACTACGACCACTGTTCGACTAAAATTTCGCGCGGGATCCGAACAACACCTGGTGTGTGTCGTCATAAACAACTGTAGCTACCCGACCGTCAAAAACAACAACACAGCTTATGCGTTTGGGAAATATTGAATGCTGGCTAGAGGGTTTCTAAATTATCGTTTAAAATATCGCTGGCCGAAAGTTATCTACTACATATGTCTAGGGTTGTCAGATGGCCGGTGTTTCACCAGCCTTGCCGGTATTTTACTGCTAATTTAGCAGAGGCGGGTATTTTGAAAATCAGTGTCTGAAGCCAGTCTTGTGAAAATAAATAATTTTCCGTAACTTCAAAAAGAACTGATGCAGAATTTCTCAAATTATAATGACTCTTGTAGTGAATTTTGTCAGGAAAGATCCTTCAGCGAAGTTTATTTGCTGCTGTTGACGCAATCCTCGGTGCGATTGTCACGTCACACCCACACCGAAATGTAACGAATCAGCCAAAATACGGGCAAATTATTAATTGTGGCTTAACCAGAGGTGAAAGTAAGCCGGAACGGCCCGGAACGCCGTTCCGGTAAAAGAATCGTTGCCGGTACGGCGTTCCGGTTAGAGTTTCAAGTACACTAAT
>Ga0210059_1001797_pt1 | contig 32804 bp, 21 predicted proteins | sample Ectturendosymbi2_FD_188042 | JGI IMG/M metagenome (GOLD analysis project Ga0210059, IMG submission 188042) | Ecteinascidia turbinata endosymbiont from Florida, USA - Sample 2 (SPAdes) (version 2) | ecosystem: Host-associated > Tunicates > Ascidians > Unclassified | place: Key West, Florida... | reverse complement strand
ATTTGCAGCAGTGTTTCTTAACCCCGAGCCCGTGGACTAAAATGAGTCCGCGGAAGGCTCTGGATAAGTTCACAAGCACTAGGGCAAACAAGTTTGCTGTAATACCCTCACACAATAATAACTTACCAACTTTCTACCTTCGACGTTTATGTTCACACCAGGGCTGCGGAGTAAGAGGTAAAATGTCTGACTCTGACTCCTACTCCGACTCCCAGTGTTGATAGGAATCCGACTCCGACTCCACCTAAAAATCTCCAACTCCGCAACCCTGGTTCATACAGTGATTAAAATGCACTTAACCAGCATGAAAGAGTCAAAAATTTGCTGTTCCACATGGCATTTATACTTCTGATGTAGTGTGGTCAGCAGCTTAAGCTTAAAGTTGTTATCTAAACTGCAGTTTGTTTTTGCCGTCTTAGTTTAAAATTGTTAAACGAAAGCAGGCGTTTGCGTATAACGACAACTACTCGAAACTTGGCTTTACTTCAGTCGTGGTAAACGGTGAAATCCGGCCACAGTTCGTGTTATGCTTAGTCCTTGCTCACGGATCTCTCACAGATCCTTAACTATCGAGCAAAATAAGTAAAATATGTTGGCAAAATACTTGCGTTTTTAAGGAGAAAAAAACACCAGATAACGTGAAGTCGTACTTATCGTTCATCTACTTCAGGAGTAAAAACTTACTCCCATAGTAAAGCTATGCGTGCTTTTTCTTCTGTTGCTTGGAAAAATGCAAGAGCAACAGCGCCTTATATACAGCAGGTGAAAGCTTGGTTAATCCAGCAGCCGTGAAAATAGCCAGGATAATGTGCAGTGATGCCGTAGTTCAGGGGGTGGATAACCGAGCAGCACTGCCGGGCCAAATGCACATAACCAGATTGGTCCACAGGCAAGAATTGCATGTGTCAAGCTCTGCGGGTTATACAAATCGCTCGCCGCCCACTGAAGATTGGCAATACCCTGCGTTCTCTGTGTGTTTGTTTGATTAAATCGACATTGTTCCTCGAGGTGTGGGCAGCACAGTGGTTCAGGCTTAGACAGAATTGCGTTTGGGCGCTGAGTTTAAAAAGTTCTGTCGCTATTTCGTTAGCTAAGACTAGTTGGGTTTCCTAACGTAACCAGGCACCAGTGCAACCTCGCGCAGGGCCACGATCTGCAAACCCGATAGCACGCCCGATATTTCCTTCAGGTCAGTCGGCTGACATTAAGATTTAGAATCGTACTGCTTGCTTGTGGAGCAATGTGGTCTGGATAAAGTAACTACCAGGTGCGGATGAACTGGTGTGGACTTAAGGGTAAGTAAACAGCATACTGTTTCTCTCTTAATAAATTTAGGTTTTTGTCCCGCGGGCCACACTCTGTGGACCACAAAACTTCAGTTCCCTGGCCACTTTTGGCCCACGGGCTACTGGTTGCACACACCTGCCGTAACTAATAAGTTAGCTATGGTTATTCTATAAGCAACACCATCTAGTGGCGCATCCAAGAACTCTCAGTCGATATTCTGAAACAAACTATTGCTGCCGCCAAGCGGAGTGGAAATCTTATTTCAGAGGTTGGCGAGACTGCAGATTTAGGAAACGATGTTCATGGTGTTCGTGCGATACCGTGCGACTGAGAACTACGTGGGACAATTTCTCTTTTGCTGTCCACTTGCCAAACACACTACAAGAATGGAAATGTTTAAGAAAGTAGATTCCTTCACTAAGAAATATCAGCTTTCGCGAACTCACAACGTGTATGTTTGTGCCGATGGTGCTTATTCGGTTATGATAAGAATAAGAATCAAAAACACTTTATGAATTTATGAAAAAGGAAACAAAATTTTTAGGTACTTATTGTCTTCTACGCCTAGAAAAAAATCAGACAGCGAAGAAATTTAAGAAGATCTGACAGTTTTTAGATAGATTTCTTTCATCTGCTGTTAATCACATCAAAAGCCGTCCATTACGCATTCGTTAATTTGGTGCTTTGATTGTCGAGATGGCGGCAGAACACAGTGGAAGTTTGTTTCATTAGTACATCCTTTGGCTCATGAGGAAAGATGCTTGAGGTCGTGACCCACGCAGTGCCACCGGTGCGTTATTAAAAGAATAGAATCATTAGAATCATAACTTTGATCAACGATTCATCGACAGTAGGTGGGTTGCGAAAAAGCTATCCTTAGGCGATTTTTTATACGTTTGAATCAGCTGAATAGCGCCAGACACGGAAAAGGTAAAATACTTTCAGATGAGTCCGAAATATCGTCGCGTTTAAAAGTAAAATACAGTTATGGATCCATCGAATTGAAAAATGGAAGGATATCTACGTTTTTAGCATTAAACGCATTTGCAACAGAGGTAGAAATTGATTTGCGGTGCATTCGTCAAATCTTTCTTGAGCGCCTTAATACATCTCTCCGAGATGGATAGATATATCACTTCTCACAATTACATCAAAAATATTTAACTGGGCGCGAAGCCCTTTTGATGTGCCAGAGTTGCAGGTTCATTGCGAAGTGGATTGCATTGCTGAACACCAGATTGAGCTGCAAAGTCGGCAGCTGTAGAGTCTGACTCAATTTTCAGTGGATGTCCAGACAATGGAAACAAATCTCTCTGATCTGTGTCGGCAGGCAACAAAAGCTCTTTTTCTTTTTCCATCAACATACCGTTGTGAAGCTGTTTTTCAACGATACAACTATTTTTAAAACCATGCACCGATACCACCTTCCAGTGCCGTATCAGCCCAACTCTTCCCCCCCAAAATGCTTACAGGGGCCCCCTAATGGTGATTTTTATGTTATGATTTTTATGTTATAAATGGTGACTTTTTTGTTATACAAAATTTTGTTATGCTACATCTCGAGGCTGAATGGCCGTCAAAACAAAATATCCTAATCACAGACACAATTTTGGCAGAACCAGGCCCGTAGCCAGGTTTTAAGGTTTTGTTGGGGCAAAATATATTTTAGGGGTGAAAGATTTTTATTTTTATCGTATGTTTAAAACAAATTTTTCTGAGCACAACAAAATTTGGGGGGGCACAAAAAAGATTTGGGGGTGACTGCTTCCGAATATCCCCTCTTGTCTGCGGGCTTGGGCAGAACCGTCGGCAGAAAATCTTCCGTTAGGGGCGTTCATGTCAGTGCAGGGGGGCTAGACATTCTGAAATTTTATTTTTAATTCACAACATGAACAGCATTTGCAGATTGTGCAAATTAATTATAAAGATTTTCCCGCAAATACCCATAATAGGCTCGTAGTTTACAACTAAAATTTTTGAATGAGCTTAACAAAAGGAACTGGGTCGTAAATTGTTGTTATTTAATTGACGGCGATTATTTTGAGATGTCGTAATGAAATGCAAATGTAAAAAATTTTTGCAGGAAATTAGAATCAATCCCTATCGTTCAGTTATGAAAACATTATTACTGAAGGAGCAAACATGAGGCCGGTCAAAGCATGTGTGCCGCGATGAACGTTTTCTTTCATTAGGGCAAATTGATAAACTAGACCATGAGCTTAAGTGAAATATATATGCTTATAAAGCGTGCGCATTGGGCTTTTTGCTGGCCGAAATACGCATGAATAAACCTTGCTGATGTCTGGACAGTTAATCTTCTGGTGCATGTGTAATAGGTTCGTGTCCCTAATCCAGGCCGGTCGCCAGCATTTTGCAGCAGGGGGGTGCAAAACACCAGAAGGGGGGCCACATTTTTAAAATACAGTATTGGATGTATGTAGCAACCGGGGGGCCAAGCCTGAAATGGGGGGCACCGATTTCAAATGGGGGGGACGGGCACCACTGCCCCCCCGCTGGCGACGGCCCTGCCCTAATGGGAGGCGAAGCGATACATTTCAACCTAGATTTTAACTGTTCTAATGGATCCAACTAGGTTTTAGACCATTATCACAAAATCACATGTTTTGCTTAACAGCCCATAAATTAATTACTCTTCATAAGTTTGTATACCATCGCTTTTATTTAATCTTCAAGACATTTCTCAAATTTGTTGTCGCATAATAAAAACACACTACACACTTACCATAAATGCTAATGCAATATGGATACAGCCATAACTCACTAAAATGCCATTTCACCAATTTACAAATTCAGTCACCATTCCATGCTCCATCAGTAATACGCTGTTTTTAGTCTCAGTAAAAAGTCTGCACTAAAATTACTGCATCACTGATCCCATATAATCTCAAATGCACTCAGCAGTTATCGAGTTGAGCTCAGTCTGGTTTTGAGTACTTCTTCTTTCGGTATCATTCGGGAAATTTACAATTGCTCAAACTGTGAAAAGCGCCCCAAGTTTCACATCCGCTGAACATTCAGTTTCATCTTAGGCATCTGTTTCCTGACCACTAGTCTTTTCAAACATTCAATGAACGATTAACAAGAATCACCAACTCCAATTAAAATTACTGCACTTTATGTCATGTCACAAGATAAATTAATCATATTAGGATATCGTCATTGTACCATAGACAATCTTAATATTCACCGACAATAGGCTAACGAGGCACCACTTCCAGTTACATTGGAAATATCGCATGTTCCCCATTACCTCACTTTCTCAGTTTGGTGTTTGCTTAGGGCAATATTTCTAAATCTTTATAGTGTCAAAAGTTTTATTATCGCTCCTGGAACTATCCGGACTCCAACACGACTCAGGTTTTGGGCCTTCAGCTAGCCGTATTTATATTCTTTGGGTCTTGTGACTTGTCTTGTGACCAATTTCCATGGAGATAGAGGTCTTGTGATGTTTTACATGTGACCAGGGGTCTTGTGACCCGTCTTGTGATATGCCTTGTGACTTCCTTTCACGAGACCATGGATCCCGTGATATCCTGTCACAAGACCATAGGTCTTATCATTCTCCTTGTCTTGAGACCTTAGGTCCCATGACTCAGGGCCTAGGTTCTAGCCATTTTTATTGGCTATTCAATGTCACCAGGGGCTATTATATGTTGTTTCTAATTTAAGAATGAGGTAATTGTTCTGTAATGTGCCCAGTACAAGTGTTCTTGTCTCAGTTCAAACAAGTCATCTATGTCCATACTTTCAAATGGAGTTCATTCTTCATCGTCTATTGATCTTGGGACTTATCTCATTCATATGTTGTATTGAGTTTGTGTTGAGGCAAAACTTGCCTGCAACACATGGCACATGTTTAGATTAATAACATTTTGTATCTCAAATCGCCTATAAATGTTAACAAACATAGACTAAGGTTTACGTGGACGCAATGGTTAACATTCATAATCCACTAACTGCACTACTCTGTTTTGGGACACCCCCTAAAATAGACTCTTCTAACTACACAACTCCATCTGGCTGTCTGAACAGCAGGCTGCGCAAATGTGTAACTTTAGTCGTAAGCACCAAAGGTATCTTGCTGCTATGCAGTACCAAATAAGAACGCAGGCCCATCAGGGCAAAGTCGTGACCGCGAGGCCCCTAAAACACTTAGCGCAAGTGCACAGTTCGCTCATGTCCGATCCTTTGCCTGCAGAGCAGTGCTCTCACAAATTCAACTCCAAAAATCCCTAGAACAGCACCAAAAATCCCTAAATCTGTGATGGTGCAGCATTAAATCGGAGTGCCAATGATAAATGTTAAAAATTGAACCAAATATGATTTTCAAAATAAACTGAATAGTTCATTTCACATATTTTCATACTTTTCAGAAAATCCCTAAAAAATCTCTAAAAATAGTCAAAAGTTCCAATCTAGGGACAAAATCCCTAAAAATGAGAGCACTGCTGCAGAGGCAGATTGCGAAACTTGCTAGCAGATTGTTGTACTCTTGGTCTTTATTACGTAACAATAACACGGTAATAAATCTTTCGATGTTCTCTTCAAGTTACGGCAGTAGGCGTTTTGCCGCATGTGACCAAGGGCTCCAGCTGAGGGTTTTTTCCACCCAGATCTGTTTTTTGGTCGACCTGGGTGTCTGGGTTTAATTACGAAAAATCGCGTGAAATCTGTGTTTTTTAAGTGATAAACTCATCAGCAACTTCAATGTGTTCAATAATATAGAGATAACTTCACATTACAGTGTTTACATGGGCACATCTGGTGAGACAGTACGCATATCGGACGGCGCAGAACGTGTTCAATCGGTTTCATATTCTCATATAAGATCATTGTCAGGGTTATATACAGTGGTGTTTTTAAGGGAAGGTAAGCGAGGCACTTGCCTCGGGCCGGGCCCCTCTTTGCAACTGTAGTGTGTAAAGTACCTTGCTTTCAAAGGGGCCCAACAGCGACTGTAATAAGTAGGCTACTTTGCTTTCAAAGGGGCCCCCAACAGCAGTTGTAATGTGTAAACACCTTGATTCGAAAAGGGTCCAAAGTAACTGCAATGCATAAGCACTTTTCTTTCAAAGGGCCCTCTAACTTCACTGATTTCTAGTGCTTCATATTTCAATTTGTGGGATCGAAGCTCTCTCAGTAACTGTAATGCATAAGCACTTTTCGTTCAAAGGGCCCCCTAACTTCACTGGTTTCTAGTGCTTCATATTTCAATTTAGGGATCGAAGCTCTCCCTGGGGTGCTAAGTGGTGTCGGGACTGAATTTTGGACCCCCTGTGACAGCGTACCGCCCCTCAATTGGGAGGTATGGAGTGCGGCTGATACGGCGCTGCCAAGTTCAACCAGAAGACGACATCAGATGGGCGTTGACGACCACAGGCCCTGGCTCTCATTTCAACAAACTTGTGAAACAAACTCAGAGACAAGTTTCTCATTGAAATTTGCGAATGTGGGCGATGAACCGAATTTGCTAAAATTAGTGTTTGATTCATTCTCGTAGTCTTAGTCCATCTTGAGTCCGCGAAGATTTATACTGGTCCAAAAATAGTCTGTGTCTTAAAAAGGTTGAGAAACACTGATCTACACACTTAACAAGTCAAGTAGCCAATAGTCCGTTGATAAGTTTTTAGCATTGAAGCAAGACGTCCAGTGTAGACGATGTTTCAGTCAAAACACACAAGACAAAATCCTTATTTACTTGTCCTACTTAGGCCATGAATATTTTGCAGTTTCCTTAAATTTCTTTAAAATGTAGAATCGCCTTTAACAATATCATAAAACTGCTTGCATGAAAGATGTTTTAAATTGCACACCAGCATTAACACACTAGAAACTGGTTCAACCAGAAACATTTCTCTTTATTTTAGGTTTGTAGCTGCATCAAGGAAAAAATCGTTCCCCATTAGCGTAAAGGGCCATAACGCTGAAGTAAAACTGTGCAATCTTCATCAGTTTGCTGAAGCATTCAATGGTGGACCTACTGCAAGTTGCAAAATATTCTCCCCATCTTTCATGTTCCATCATTTTACAACGAACTGCATTTGGTTGATGCTCTTTTTGTGCGAACTCAAACAAGCTTTGGTATTGGTCAAACAGTTCACTTCAGGATCATCAATAGAAACGTTTTTATCAAGCAGATAGAGTACTACTGACAAGCAGGCCCTTAACCAGCTTGGGACATTAGGGTGGAATAGTTTTCTGAGAAGGACCCAACTTTTTTGAATTATGTCCAATAATTTTAAAGCATGTCCAACACATTTTTCAAGGGTGGCGAAAATTTTAAGGGGTATTCAGCCGCCCTGCGCTCCCCTAGTTACGGGCCTGCTCAAATGGTTCATCATTTTGCCATTCAGTTGTTTGCAAACGGTGGAATCTAGTCAAATAAAGCATTTAAATTTATTAAATAAAATGGTCCATTTAGTCCAACTATGTCCAACCCGCGGCCTGCATGCGGCCCAGACGAAGGTTTTGTGCGGCCAAATTTAGGTTTTCGCTGTTGTAAAAGTGTACCATATACTGAAAACCTGTCCTTATTTTGATAATCTTGTATTTGACATTTTTGATGCAGGTGGTCTTCAGAACCGCTTTATCACGTATGTTACCATTGCAATTTGGATTCGAACGCTTTCAGCATTTAAGCTAAATTTATTTGCTAAGTTCAAAGTACGCCATTCAATGTGCAGCCCTTATTAATATGTCATTCAATGTGTGGCCCTGGCAAAGATAGTGACATAATTTTTGGCTCAGTAAGCCATTTTGTTGGACATAGCTGATTTTGCCAGATGTGCAGCACAAGACTTACAGGCCTACAATACAGATACATCTGACATGAATAAATAACACTCATGATCCTTGCCTTCTCTGAGTTTTCTTAGTGCTGATTTAACTTGGCTTGATATGCATATCTGATTGCCTCTCTTGAATACTTGCCTTCACAGTGGCGAAACACGATACCTTAACAATGGATGCATTTGACTTTTCAACATTCTGAACTTGCTTATAAAAGCAACCGCAAATGATTGGAATGGTTAATTGTTTCATATGACTCAGATTGCAAGTGTCTTAATGTGTTAAACAGAGTTCACTCAGAGAATTTCCAAAAAAAACGTATAAGAACAACAACAGGTAGTTTATCGACGGACATGAAGTATGAATGTGAAGCTGGATGCATTTGAAGCATACTTAGCAAGCTAGGATAAAGTGATAGGCTCCTGGTTACGCTGTGAGTGATAAGTTTTTGGTACTCAATATCCACGAAGTCAGTGTTTTTCACTCTTTTTTTTCAAAGTCACAAGTGTTTTCACAGCTCTTCCGCACACCGTGCGCCTGGTAAGAAAGCTGCAGTACCAATTTACAAGGTCTTGGTAAGACCCGGCCGAGAGACGAACTCTCGACCTACCAGCATCGAAGGGCACGCACTTACCACGGGCTGGTCCTGACTGTGCAAATGCAACCACACGTAATTCACTCAGCTTAAAAATAAATTTAGTCCTCTCCTGAAAAAGGGATACTTCTGACGTATTTTTTCATTTTTAGCATTACTGATTAGCCATAGTTACTAGAAACTGCAACACTAAGCGATGTGCAATACTCTGATCACCGCATCACGGTTCATCAGCAAAGCCAGAACAGTATAGTGGAGTCAGTCCGCACTCTAATGCCGAAGTCATCGAAATGCTGAAAAACGATTTACCACTGTTATGTAACGATTTAATGTGAAAGCATTCCTGCCTTTCTAGCCGAGAATTAATTCGGCCGAAACATAGAGTAATTAAACAACTTGCAGGCCCTCCCATAAACTAAGCCACCAGCTCGTATCTTGTTGCAATTGAGTTGGGACAGCTTACTGTACAATCAGGGCTGGATTTACCAATAGGCTATATAGGCTTACGCCTAGGGCCTCAAGATCCAAGGGGACTCCAGCAAACTGTGGTACGTAAAGAGTCAATTGCCGGTATCGGTATATGATCAGTTCGATAAAAATTCGTCAAAATGTTGTCTTAATCATTCATGAAATTCAGTTTTATTCACCTAATAAGATTCCGTTTTGATAAGCCAGGGTCTTCCAACGAGATTCCACAAATCTCAATATTACGTTGGTGAAGCCGCATGCCGACTATTGTGTCGATATACTCATAGCACGTTGACTGCGCCCACTATTTGCTGAAACGTACCGATTGTTACGTGTTAACAAAGCGAAAGAACGTGTGGCTGTTCGTGTTTCAAATGCATCTGATCAGAGGTTAACGTTGTATTCCAGATAACAACTATGTGCTTGTGTAGGGCTAGCAGCATTATCTTACAATAAAAACATAGTTGCTTGTTCTGAGCCTGAGCAATACTATAGTTTTGTTAGCGTTTCTATTACGTGAAACTTATTCGGTATTTTAGAGATGAATTTTCTATTTTAATTTTATATTACAAAGCCATTCAGAAATCAGATTGCTATCGAGTACTTGCCGAAGTTTGTACTGCTCCCATGCTAAGCAAATCAGAGAAGATCCTGATGAGTTTGAATAGCAAGCAAAAGTCACTTTGCCAACTGGCACATAACTCTACCCCAAACGGACAAAAAGGGTAACAAGAAAAGCGCGTTTGGGTCTGATTCCTTAGAGATTCTTAGTATATACAAGCACGCGGACCCATATTTTTTAGCCTGATGGTCAATAAGTACTCAGGAGAAATGTTTTTCAAGATTCAAAAGAATTAAAAGCGAATTAAAGGGTCGCAACGTTCCAGAGGGGTTGCCCACACGAAGCATTCGGTGCATTGAAAGTGACAAACTTGAGCAAACAAATTTTTATGAATTCACAGATGATTTTGTCATGAAGAAGGCCAGGACAAAACCATTTTAATTGTTTACTGTGCTCTGTCCGGTCTTACTTGATTCGGTGATTGTAGCTTTTCGTGCGCATTTCAATAATGACAGCATGAGGAATTTTTAAAACAGTCATGTCGCCAAGGGGGAGCATTGGTAGTCTCAGCCCTCCAAACTCAAATATGAGACACTGTAATCAGTGGAGAGTTTATCAAATTTTCAGAATGTCAAGTCCCCCTGCGCAAATGTAAAGCACCCTATTGTACTTTCTGGCGATGGTTCGCGTTTAAACCTCACATCCTTTCGCGCGAGGGTTTCGTTGCTTTCGATTCATAGCAGTCTGAAAAACTAGCAAACACGCGAATCGTAAACCTAGCAGTTGCAACCATTTGGGTGCGTTTTACTTGACGTGTTTTGTTCGTGTGCGTGAGACTTTTATAACCGTGGTAAGCAGTGGCGTAACTAGAGGATTGAGCCAGGGGGGCCCACTAGCCAAAACTTAGAAAAAGGTTAAGAAATGAGTGAATCTCTGGATGTCCACACTAGATAAAAAAGCGAAAAAAAACGAAAAAATCAACAAATACTAAATATTAAAATGTCAACTGAAGGGGTCCCAGTTTTTCCATTTAGCTTTCCAGGGGGGAGGCTTGGCCCCCCGTCAGTTACGCCACTGGTGGTAAGCGAGTCGCAACGTGGTCCTCATGTTGTGCTTTAAACGTCTTTATGCCGCCACACATATGTGCAGTGTGTTTTGAGCACATAAGAAAAAACTGACACGAAACTTAAAAAACGTAGGCCACGTGCTTTGTCAAATATTTAACCGTGACGTTTTCGGTTGTTTTGTCTGCAAAAATTAACAATCCTGTTCTCGCCACCCAGCACGATTGCAACAATTTCGTGTCATGGAAAGCTTTTGCGTTGAAGGTAGCAACAAGCGCAGCGATATTGGGGCAATAGCGTACCCAGCTCAAAAATTTGAGGGGGGGCAAAATGTTTGATTTTAGGCGAAAAACACTATTTTGTTTGGGATACTGCTTCTATAAACACAAAATGACTATATATTCCAAAAATTTGGAGGGGCATGCCCCCCTTGGCTACGCCTATGTATTGCGGCACTCTAGTAATGATTTCGAAATTTTATACCGTACTTTTAGAGCGTCAATATCGTCATTTTCAGGTTTGCGCAAATTGATTAACGCTTTTCCATTTTTTTCCTCGCAACAATGGAAGAGGGAGCCTCACAAGTGGATTAGCCTAGGGCCTCGGTTCAGCTAAATCCGGCCCTGTGTACAACATATCATTATGTAAATAAAACTTTCTGGCGATAGTTCTGGTCATAGCCAGTGACATAACTGACGGGTGGCAGAGGGGTGAATTCCCCAGCCCTTGGCAAGCAAATGTAAAAACCGGACCCCACTTAACTCATATTTCGGTTTAAGTATGCTTTTGGTTTTCAGCAGGTTGTTGATTTTTTTGCATTTTTCAAATTCTTTTCCGGTGATTTAGGGTTTTAGTATACACATCCACATCCTGAATCACGATCATTTCTCAAGTTTTTTTTCTGAGTGTTGGCTTGTGGGCCCCGTAGAGTGGTCACTGGGGCCCTTTAAGCTAAGTTCTCCACACTGGCTCAACCCTCTAGTTACACATGTACGTTAGCAAACAACTTGCTGCTATCTGGCAAAAAAACAGCCGGCTGTCATATAGGGTTTCCAGGTTGTCATGATGTTAAAAAGGCCAAATCAACCCTTGAAAAAGCCAAAGCACCAAAAAAGCCAAATACAGATAATTACACGACACCTTTAAACACCCAAACGCGCTTTTACAAACATAATATACGCAATACAGAATAAGCTGCCTCAATTAATAGACTTTTCGAAAAGTTTGGTCTAGCTGAACAGTAACCTGAAACTGCAGAACTAAAAATTATAAATTTTAGTGCGAAGTTTCCTATAAAACTTACCATTCTGTGACCAGAAATCTGCCAAATCGACATAAAAATCTTAATTGGCCAAAAAAAAACTAAATTTCATTTGGCCTTTTTCCAAATATAAAAAACAAAGTTGAAAAAAAGGCTAAAATTACAAATTTGGCCACAAAAAAGTCAAACTGGCAACTCTGCTCCAAGAGCTCAAGGAAGTGTGACTTAACAAGCAATTGTGCAACACCTCACTCCCTCAACGCGGGCAGCGCAGCAATGAATCACTACGTGGTAGCACGACGCGCTATAACAAACCATGGTACTCAGCGCAAATGCAGAAACTTTGGCAAATTACAGGCTACAGTGGAGCTCGGTGGAATGAATAATTGGCTTTACGCCGTCATGGCAATTTTTGCTCAACGGTTCAATATTTGCAATCCAAAATTTTGGAGACAACTACGCCTTTCGACCGCGCCTGGCAACAACGACTAATGGTACGATTGTGCTTAAGAATGCTAACACTCAAAATGCCTCTTATACTCAAGGAAAAAATTCCATTTCTGCAACTCAAACGATACACGCATGAACCATAAAATTAAGCTGTTCCTGCACTGCTAAAAATTGAGATCATCTTCAAAAATCGGAAACAAGTGAGATATAGCAAATACTGTATTTTGAAACAACCTGTACTTTGACTACATTCCAGTCGGTTTCTACAAGCACAAACTCAATGCAATTTACTTTTTAAGACATCCTTTGCGAGTAGCGACTCAAATTGCACAGGTCTGTTTTTTTATGATCTCTCCATGCTTTTTTATCACAACGGGCCCCTGAAGTCATGCTCTCCAGGAACCAGTTTTGAAACCTGTATGGTATTCTTCAGCAGCTGCTTCTTCAAGTCAAAACTACATCAAACTAAACATAAAGCGATATTACTTATCTATCCTGCTGAAGCACATCTCGCGGTGAGATACCAAGAACCACGCACCTTTTCGCATTGTCCTTTTCATTACGAAGCACGCCGGCGCCTGTTTTCGGTGTAGTCCCCGACTTGCCCAGAAGCATGCGTCGAGCATAGGCGTAGCCAGGGGGGGACAAAGGGGTCATGCCCTCCCCCAATTTTTAGAAACATAGTCCTTTTGTGCTTTGAGAGGCGTTCATCCAAACACACGTGCTATTCGCCTAAAACCAAACATTTTGCCCCCGCCCAAAATTTTTGGGCTGGCTACACGCCACTGGCGTCGTGGTGGGTTGTATGCACTACTTCTGCACAAATAAACATCACGCGGCCACATAAAAACGAAGTGTTTCAAACTTTTGCAACGAAGCAATACTTTAGTCATCGATGCTATCAGCAGCACAGCGCGTAGCTAACCACAAAAGAACACGATTCTTAAATCCAAACGATTACGGTTGAAGAAGGTTCAGAGCATGTCATTTATCTTACAGTTCGAAACTGCAAAATGCGACAAGACGGTATCACTGTGGTTTCATTGCAGCTCGTGTTTCCACTCCTGTTCAACGTCACTTTGCCAATGGAGACTGGGAGGTAATAGCACCGCAAAAAAGTATACACGCAGTTTAGACATAGCTTTCAAGATGAAGCCACTGCACTGGTGTAAAACCACATGGTTGGCAGGTTAACGCACAAAAAAACAAATATCCACCGGGGAATCCAATTAAACTTCCGCTAGGTTTGTTTGGGAAACCGCAGTCACGATTTCGTTATTTTTCGCAGTACTTACGATGATAAAGCAATGGATAACATGCTTTTTGATCAAATACGACCAAACCACCTCGAACGACTGTGCAAGGTTGCCTTGATGCCAGTTCTTCGTTTGAACATTACACCAGTCGACACCCAAGCCGCTGCGCTTCCAACTTCGTACATCGAGTTCTCGTATTGTTCATATTCACACAGCTGTAGATTAAGACGCCTGCAGAACTGTAAATTGCGTGCTCCAAGCCACCCAAGGTATTGGGCAGTGAAATAGCGAATTTCTAAAGTCAAAGATGTGCTACAGTCAGATCTTCGCTGGAGACACCTCGTCTTCACCGCCCAACGAACGGGCGTGCGGAAGAGTTGCGCTGATCGATTTCGTAGGTCCTCGCTTGTTGATAGCGGCAAAGTCAACGACCACCTTTTCTGATCTGGGTATGTGCTGCCGAAACGATATCTTCGCCAGATTGAGGAGGCGCTTTGAGGCTTTTGTTGAATCTTTTTCCGCGTGTTTGTCCGAGTAGTACACGACCTCTCTAATACCTGCGCGCAATACCATGTGTTAAGACAAGGTTTCGCAGCGTGGAGAGTATGGTTGTGGAGGTGCTCACGCCTTATAATGCCGTTTCCCGTTGTCATAATTTACACCAGAGTTCGATAAACATATCGGCATGCCGATATAACGATGATGCCGATGTATATGGGCAAATTTCCGTCGATATATATCGGCAATATTTGCTCATGAAAGCCACTGCATTATCGATTCGAGAGGCGTGTTCGGTTGCTCAGCCCAAGTTGGTCAGTCTTTGATTTATTAGCGCTAAGTCCCTGTCCTGTTCCTTATGGCACACAGCTATCCGACTACTTGAATTAGTGCCTAAATGTTCTGACCGGTATACTGTTTCTTTTGCTGAGACATTTCGGTCATTTTTTCGCTGAGACATTTTGGTACGTCGAGACGTTTCGGCCATTCGTACTGAAAACTCGTGAAACTCGTGGTAACACCATTCATTACACTATACAGTATTTCTGACCGTGACTTCACTTTTTTCGGTCATACCGAAATACACCGGCTTATGACGCAACATACGCTCGTGGTAAGTTTCCATCCAGGAAGCAGACGACTGACAGCGAACAAATCACGGCCCCAGCGCTGTGGTGTATGACTGTCTTAATGAACCACGTCTGCGCGGAATTTGGTGTTGTACGGTTCCTCATCCCAGGGAATTGTTTGCTTCCATAGTTTTGAACGAGCCTTGCATTGGTGTTTGCCCACACATGAATTTCATTTTAGCTTCGCAAACGCATAACGGGTTTTCAGCACAGCTGGGCTTCCATGTAATGACTACGGCCATTGTTTATGACCTAAAAAACTTGATAATATGACCTTGTTTTTCAGAAAATATGACTTTATATGACCAAACAAAAAGACTGAGCTAGAACATACAACAACTGTACAAAGAAACATTACCAGCGAAAATAAGCATGAGAGATGTAGCCCATGAAACGTTGAAACCCCACTAAAATAACAGCGCAAAATATATAGTTTCATTTTAAATAAACTGAAAACATGCATGGACATTGGTTTATTTATTTGGGGCAGCAAGAACATGCATTTTTAGGCAGTGCAGTACATTTCATCCCAATAATTTGTTTCACCTACGTGTTTGCCAATATTGAAGTTCAATTTGCAGGGTGCACGTGCAGGTTAGTCCTAGCGACATGGTAGTTTCACTTGATATTTTGAGATGGTTTTAATGGCTTCCTTATTGAATTAGGTTGAAAATATGCAAAAGATGACTTTATGACCTAATATGGAAAATACTTTTTATGACTTTGTAACTTTTCTTGTAGACTTCGTAGGGGTGCATTGGGCGTCCGCAGGGGGGAAAAATGGGCATTTGCCCTCCGCCTTGAATATGGAACTAAGAAGCAAAAATTTATAGAAACGTGAAATCAGCATTTTAATTCTGATGAGTTGGGTTAATTCTTGCAATAACAGTTTGTTTGCCGATATGACACTTGCACTACAAAAGAGTCAGGTTCACTGTTCTGGTAGACTAACATGCAGTTATGAGCTTGCAGTTCACTAAATTCACTTCTCTGCATGCAGAGGCAGGTTGCGAAACACGGGAGCGAATTGTTCTACTATTGGCGTTTGTTACGCAACAATACCATGGCAACAAATCTTCGAAGATGCACTTCATGTCACGGTGGTAGGCGTTTTTCCACATGTAACTATTGAACGCAGACTTCTTGGCAGGTACTGCTGCGAGCGAGACAGCGACTGGTGACAGCGGTAAGACAAGTAGGACTACACCAATGGTGGACTAACTACGGCTCGTCGACATATTTCGTGTGGCACTTCCAGATAAATAGTAAAATCTCAAATTGAGAGAGTTGTTAGCTCATATTAAACGCGTGTTTCATTTATCTAAGTGTTTATACACGTTCGACCAGGGAGTCTGCGCGTTTTGACAACGACAGTGAACCTAAATCACAAGTCAGGCTTACGGTTCGAATTGTCTTATTGTTCTACTTAAGTTCCCAGAGAAAAATTAAAAATTTTCAAAGACACGTATTGTGAAATGCATTCTGTCATTCTTCCAATGTCAGAATGAGAACGAATGCTTTTCGAGAAGAGGCACTTGCAGACCAAAAGTGGAAGAATACTAAAATAAATTTTATGACTAATGGAGGAGTTCCAAGCCAGATTTGAGCATTTCCAAGAGTTAAAACCGTGCTTTGCGTTCCTTGTAAATCCATTCAATGTTAATGTATCGGTGATGGCTGTCCAGTTCACCTACCGTTTGTCACACACTTGACTGCTGCAGAAATTAAATTGGCCGAAATGAAAAAAATCTGGCTCTAAAAAAACTTCAGTCAATGCCACTCTACAGTTGATTTCTGGCAACAGGTTCCAGGAAGGAAATGACCAGAATAAAAGACCAGTGTACAATTCATTTCTGCATACAGCACGACACATTGCTGCGAATTTTGTTTCTCTGTAATGAAGTTTGTAAAATCAAACCATTGTGCAACCCTGAAAAATGAACACTTGGGAGAATTAATTCGCACATCTAACAACGTACTTTCCAGATTTTCAGGGACCAGAACATAAAAAAACTTAATATTGACAATCACTACATCATTTAATGTAAAACTTCCATTCTTTACAGTATTTGTATTGACACTACAAACTGTTTTTGCGACTCGCCGGTGTTTTGGTTTTCTGCAAATGACTCTTCCATTGAACAAGTTTGCCCACTTCTGGTTTGTACTATGTGCAAAGAAGCCAGGACCGTTACAAGTGGCGCTGGGGGGAGAAGCCCCCTTGGAAAATTTTTCTTCTCCCCTGGAAAAACGTGTTGGACAAAATTTAAAACTACTGGATATTGTTCAAAAAAATTTGGCCCCTCTAAGAAAACTCTTCGCACCCCTTGGTGTCCCAAGCTGGTTAGGTGCCTGAAAGAAACATTGCTGCCAAAAAAGCGCATTTTTGCAACCAACGCTCCCTCTAAACAGGGGCGGATTAAGGGACGGGGGGATCGTCCACCCTAGAATCTAAGAAAGTAACTTTATGTAACTTTATTCACCATGGTTTTGTACAATTCGGAAAATAACACATCGAAACCAATTCCGAATAAGACTTTCGTCATGTTCAAATCGTCTTATTGTTCGTGATATAAGGCCATTCTGTCGTCCATTGTTTTGTCACAGCAGTGTCCATTCTGTCGTCCATTGTTTTGTCACAGCAGTGTTGTGAAGTATACATCACCTCTTCTTACAGCAGCGAAGCCGTTATAAAACTGACTACCACTGAAATATACCACCCTAACATTACTAGCAGAACCCGCCTCTGCATCTAAAGTGGGAAACCGCGCAGTACTACCTGACCATTTGCACACTGAAATCTCATTGTCACGCACTTGCAACCTTCCCAAACATTGGAAAAAGACGAAAACAAGTTATTTGAATTAAGTATGTACATTATTTTGTTCGTATTTTGATAAGATTTTGTGCTTATTCAAATAATTCACAAAGTTTGTAATTCATTTAGTGCTCTGCTAACTCTGTCTTAAAATATCCAATCTCACTACAACAAATATTTTCTCAGTGTAAAATTTTCTCATAGGGAAAACATTGCATGTAACTGTTGCCATAATATTGGACATTTTTTGTGCACGTCCATTTTCATTGCACTTGCTTCGCCAGCAAACTGCAAAAGATAAGCAAAATGTCGACTTTGCCTCCCACTGGAAAAATATCTGCGGACGCCCATGTAGGGGTGCACTTTTTTAATTCGTTTCATAGCTTCCTGAAACACAGAAAAAGGTATGACTTTTATGACTGTAAATGGTCCTGGTAATGACAGATGTTCATGGCACGAAGAAAATATTGAAAAACTGTTTCCTGAACTTAGAATTATTAAATTTTGATCATTGCACCATTCTTTCGTAGAAATGCAAACATTTCCGTTCATTTCTTCAGCTGTGAGCTCTTTCCATTTTCTTGTGAGTTTAATTAATATGAATTGGAATGCTTTTGTTGTGGTTGGAGCAATGCACAAATATCGGCGCATGTTATCAACAGTGAAAATATCGGCCCGAAAAAGCCATATCGGTCAGGCTCTACTTTAAACTACGCATCACAGTCAGAGGGAGGAAAGTCGTAATACGACGATCGAAGTCGATGGTCGGGTAGGAGAGTAGCAGGTAGACGGACATTTTATAACAAATAATTAATTGAGAAAGAGCCGGGGCCTGTCATATGAACGCCCCCTTCAGGAAAATAACTGACCCGGCTTCTCGACAAGCTCTTCTTGCTGGCCTATTCTCAAAGCCGGCGTCAAGTATCTCTCAATCACCTTTTTGTGCGCACCATAGGCATGGGGGATTCAAAAACACCTAGGGGAACTTCAGCGTTTTGCACAAAAACGTATGTTCATGCAATTTTCACCACATTAATACCATAAAAGAGTTAAACTGACAACGAATTTTTTTAAAGATAATCGCAATTACGATACTAACAATTTTGAACCATGTTTGAAAAGATTTGATCTAAAGCAAAATAGCAGGTGTGCTGCAGCCACCTCTGCACCAGCCTCCTACGCTTCGCTCAATGTGTGCACCTAGCTCAACCGTGTAATGCAATACCAGTTACTAATTACGATAACCTTTACCTGACTGAATAATGAGCTTAGAACATTCGTGGCAGGGAAAAAGAGCGACAAAGAGTCTGCAGCCTTTCACGGTAGAAGAGTTCTTGTTAAGAATCGCGTTCATTTCAGCGTGGCAAACTAAAACAAAATATAAATGCGTTCAATCAGAACAAACAAATAAACAAACACAATGAGCTTCATAAGATAGACAAATGCGTTATTTCTGCATCTTAAAGCGAACAAAGCTCGACTTAAACCGCGTGTGGAGGGATTGTCAGTTCTCGAAAAGTGCGATTACTTTGTATTTTCGTCAAAAAAAAGAAGCTGAGTGGACTTGAAACCACATGGCTTAGAAAACGCTGTTGCCACTGAAGAACAACCTGCTTCAACTTGATCATATCTGTCTGCACTTCAAGTTTTAACAGTGCAAAAACCCAGGCTGAATAGCACAGCAGCAAAGTATCTTTTCAATTTCAGGTCAACGGAAGAACTTTTTCCTTAATAACACACTGTATATGGATTCGGAAATTTGTGAAGCTCCCGAAACCGGTTTCTGAATTCTTGCCTAGAGATACTGTGAAAACAAATTCCTCAACCTCACTCAAGATTTGGATGTCCCCTCCAGGTATTATATCGTGTAAGGTCGAGGATTCGCAGATTTTCTGACCAATTAACGACTACAAATTCATGCATTCCTAAAATTCATAAAGATTTTTGTCTGAGTTTTTGCAATGTTACTTGATATTACAGTCATCTGTGCGCTTTGTGTGGCGAGAGTAAAAATGGCAGATCATCATTGTCATTCATCAACTTCCAAACAACCTAAATTCAGTATGAAACAAAAACATTCAAACAATTTGAAACGAAAAACAAAATCACAAAGTTTGTCGCTTTGCACAACAACATGACCATACAAAAACTTCTTTCATAAAACAGTTGGGATTCTATTAATAAAACTGAAAGCACAAGATGCTATGGCTTTCCAGCTTTTCATTTGATACTTGGTATCCTCAAAGTTTTCCATAGTTTTCAGACTTTTTTCTGTTATGTTGTCTTACTCTAGTATTGAACTGAGTTCTTTCAGAATCTGCCTGACCACCAGAAAGGCTCGATCGTACATGCTGTGGCGATAATTGTTCCATATAAGAATCTTACACATGAAGGTTCACAGAAGTCTTCCACAAAAATCTGGCCACAGTTATTAAAACAGGAATATTAATTTCGCTCAAATGAGCATCGTCAGTTCCACAGAATAAAAAAAGCGTAAAATCTGCAATGCAATGAATTAAAATAATAAGTCCCTAAACACTAAAGAGTTACAAGTCAGTATGCTATCACGCAAAGTGTTCAAAACGTTGACCTCATTGCACACTGCAAAAAAACGAACTATCACCAGCAATGAAGTGCAGCACGATATCAGCGTCAGGACTTGGAAAGCAGGTTACATCCCTGCAGCAATTAGATAAGAAAGATCCGAAGTCACAACGCAGAGCGAGAAATGACGTATCACGAAAAAAAGCAGTGACCAAAAGAGTGACTACTTGGCATGGGGCAAAATCATTTTTTTAATAATAATTTCCGCGTCGATTTTGTGAAACCATTTATCTTCACACTCCTCGAGATAGCTAGCTTTGGGTTGTTCCACAAAGGTAACTTCAAAACATTGTGAAATGGGTGGTTTTTGTGTCAAATCGCGGTATTTGTAAAAAATTTTTTATAGAGCTACCTTATCATTGTCAGCAGTAGCGTCAAAGGAATTCCAAATGCTAAGATAGGCATTCTAACGAATGGAGAATTTATTTATCGTCTACCCAACATATTGCTTACTGCAAATGGTGCAAGTAGCCACAAATTCCGTAGTTGGTGCAATTAAGTTTCTGTTTAAGTCGAAACGTGTTACTCGGTGTTTCTAAACCTTCAGCATAGTTTACCATCGATGTTCTGTGGCGACCAAAATTTCCACACAGTGCGCAGTGACCGCATGGAGCAGATGAACCAGTCTCTGCAGTCACATTTCTGTGCGCCAGTGTTCTATAATTTGTGATGTGCAAACCAATTGTTGCTGGTCGTTTGTACGTAGTCATTGCATCTAGTTTCATTTTTTTCTTTTTGAGTAAGTTTCAATAACGAAGGGAAAGATGTCGCCCAGATCATTTTATTAGCATTGTTTTTTCCTCTGGGTAGATGGAGCCTGATTTTCCAGCTAGATGCTAATGCTATCATGTCTTGCACCATGTTCTGGAAGAAGCCCGAGCGTAAAGCTTTATTCCGAAGTCGTACGAGCTGACTGGTAGTCCTCATCGCGTTCGCTCAATCTACGCATTCTGATGGCTTCCCTAAAAACAATTGATTTGAATGTTGAGCATGGATGATGCGAAAGTCCACTAATGAAGCACCTATGTTCAGCTATTACTTCTACAAAGTCTTTGGTAATGAATCCGTATTTCTCGTTTGGCGTAACGCAGTGATGTACATCAAGGAACTCCACCGAACCATCAGCTTCAATTGTGCTTGTTTCTCTGAACGTGAGCTCCAGGCTTGCTGATGTGAAGGCAGTTTCAAGAGTGTCTCTGATGTCCTTCGTATTATCGCTCCCGAAAGACAACCAGACTATATCATCTATGAATCTTCTGAAGATTTCTGCTGATTCAATTACAAATGAATACGGTTCTAATATGTAGTGGACAGTAATATCAGCTAAGGTAACTGAGTGATTATCACCGGTAACTATACCTTTATCTTGAATGTAAAAGTTGCTTTCGAATTGTGTTATCACATTACTCAGACAACGTTGTTTAGTTGTAATATGGCCTCCCGGGCGTCGGCAGAAAACTTGGAATGTTTTACAAGTACGCGACTGAGAGCGCGTTGCACAATATCTCTTCTGAGGTTTGGGTATAAGCCCTTGACGTCTGCCGCCACAACAAACAACGGGGATTCACTAAGCTTGTCCTGAATCACATGAAGATTTTTCGTTTGCCACATCAGCAAATCTGAAATATATTGTCTACTGTCTTGGCAGTATTCCACTGGTTGGGCACTACAGTGTAGCACGCTGATAGGCTTTAAGAGATGTTCCAAAAAAGCTGTCACTCGGGACGTGGTGATGCTTCCTGCAGATTGGAGTAGTCTTACTGGTATGTCCTCCACTCTCGCAGCTTGTAAATCCTTTGTGAGTTTTAAATAAAGGATACGCGTACGCGACATCGTTGGACCGGAAATGTTTAGCACTTGCACCAGTAACTTTTCTGTAAACACCATCGTTAAACTTCATACCAACAGTGTGGAATTAAATTTGTCATCAATTACATTCATTATATGCAGGTCAAAAGCTATTTCGGTACATTTATCCCTTATGCCGTCAGGGTGGGAATGGATATCTGCCTGATCTAAAAAAAATTCTGAACTGTTCCAACTCTTTTAACAAAATATTCCGGTAGTCTTCATAGTTTATAACTATTATTTTTCCATCCTTGTCTGCACGACACACCACTATCACACGACTATGTACGAGCGCTTTGTTGATTTTTTCTAAGCTTTTCCTTTGGTCCTTAGGGAGGTTTTTGCGCTTGTGAAATAGGTTGTGGACACCCTCTTTCAAATTTCTCAGCTTAGTAACAACTGCTTCGACGTATGCGACAGTACCTTCATCAAGCCGTTCAGTATCCGGCCTGGGATGCTTTGTTATTTTGAGTTTCTTTGGTGATGTCGTTTGTTCTTCTGTTCCAACGTCGAAAACTGTTTTCCATTCAACACGTCTAATATGTTGATGTGCGTTATGCCACTCGTTGTTTTCCACTTTACGTTTTGCAGTGTGCAGTGAGGTCAACGTTTTGGACACTTTGCGTGATAGCATACTGACAACTCTTTAGTTTTTAGGGACTTACTATTTCAATTCAGTGACTTACTATTTTAATTCATTGCCTTGCAGATTTTGCGCTTTTACTTTTTTATTCTGTGGAACTAACGATGCTCATTTGAGCGAAATTAATATTCTTGTTTTAATAACTGTGGCCAGGTTTTTGTGGAAGACTTCTGTGAGCCTTCATGTGTAACTTTCTTCTGTTATAAAATAATTTATTTTTCTGCTGTTCTGCAAATCTTTGGTCAGCTCCAAGTGCTCCCCACTTTCACATAAATACATTGACAAAATAAGTCTAGAGTTTTCTGAGGAGCGCAGTGCTAATGCAATCAAACAATCACAATGTTGTACCAAATCAAGATTAAATGCATTGACTGACTAACAGAGGTGATCGGAGTCTCTTTTTTGACTGCTGCTCCTGTTCCTGTTCCACAAAAAGTGACTCCAGCTCTTGCTCCGGAGCTCATTTGATATTTACACTCCGATTCCTGTTTATACTCCGAAAAACTTGAAACCGGTGCATATTTTGCCTCATGAGGCAAAAACACTGCTGGAGCTATTTGATTTTGCCTTTATCCAATACAGAATATTGTTTCATGGTTTCACTGATGGCAAGCAGTTAGTGGCTGCACTGCATGAACTGTGTAAGACTCTAACCCGTTGTCCCTGTATGTCGCTTGTCATGTGACCACTTCAACCAATCAGGTTTAACTAAAGGCAACCACTTCAACCAATCAGGTTCAACTAAAGGCAAAATAACCCCAGCACAGCTTTTGGCTCATGAAACAAAACAGGCACTACCAAACTTGAAACCAAGAAATAGAATCATATGCTGTTGTCACCTGAACCAGATCTTGTTCAGTTCTTTCTTGTTAACTTATTCATTTACCTTTTTGTCCTTTAGGCACACACACAATGAAACAAGATCAGCTACTGTTATCTTTTCACTTGTTAGCCTCAGCAGAAAATGTCGTATATAGGCTACACCAAAAACACTTCATGCCACTTTATTCACGCAATTAAATTGTCTCCCTTGTTATACTGTGAACTTTCAAGATAATAATGGAATGTCTAGGAATAGCCTGAAGTAAACTGCATTTCTGCTGGCTTGGTTGACACTGCAATGACCCAAATGGGAGTTGATGTATATGATGAAATGACAAGACCTTATTTGGTGAAAGCAGGAAGTAGATGGTGGTCTGTGCAAGAATTAGATATGAAAAGGAGAGTCATTTACATCTGCCAGGGCAATATAAGCCGCAGAGAAAACATACAAAAATTAGCAGAAGAACTGACAGGGCATATCACAATCATATCTGTAGAGCATCCAGTACTTTCCCATCCTCCAAAACTCTTACATTTTCACTTGCGTAAAAAAGGTTTGTGTGCTCTAATTGAAAATGCAGCAGAAATCACGCTAATGACACTTTCCAAAGCTGTAAGAAACCCGTGTATGGTACCTGTGCATACAGAAAGTGCAAATCATGTATGTGAATTGAATACTGTACGTGCAGTGTATGTCAGTTGCTTTACAAAAATACCAATTTTGAGAACATTATATAATCTTTTTTATTTCCAAATGAAAAAGCATAAATTAGTTGAAAGAAGTTTACAAAAGAAAAGGAGCACTTTTCAGAATAGAATATTTTGTATTTCCACTATTTTATAAATATTGCATCAATCGACACATTTTGTCCTTCTAGGTATGCAAAAACAGCTGTCCCTCTAGCATTAAACCGTTTAAGAAATGCAAACTGATTCATTCTTAAATGTTTCTATACTGACAGTATTGACAAGCAGTTTGTCTTTACCAAACTTGGTCAAAATATGATTCAAAATCAGTTGTTACCACTAAGTGTCATCAAACCTACACCAAACATGTATGAAACTTGATACCTATATGATTGCAATTGATAATGTCGTGGAAATCAGAGAATACAGAACTTTAATTTCAATTCATTTTTTGCTTAAAAATGTCTGATCATAGTGTCACAGATTATTCTCAAAATAATATTTCATACTTTGCATTAAAAGATCACGTTTCAAGCTAGTTAAACAAGCAGAACACATCATATACAGGAAGCATCGACATATGTAAGTCAACATAGCTCATTAGATGAAGTGCATCATCATTGAACATGTCACAAGCAATTAAAATAGGTACTAATTGTTCTTGTAGTTCTTGTATGTCTTTACATTATGTGCATCAGCATATGGGTTGGACTACAGACAAATCCTAAGTGCTACATCTCAGGTTTTCAGATTACAAACAAATCATGCGTCAAGCTAGACCATGCTCATGTTTCTATTGTCAAGTACACCAGCAACAAACAGTAGCGAAATGTGAAAATGTGCTTAGACGTTACCATATGGATATTTAGTATTGAGCCAATCATCTGCTTCACGTGCCCATGGTAAGGAATCATCAGAGCACTTGACTGGCATTCCATTGTAACCTATTCCAACAATTTTATTTTCATCATTCACAATGCAGGCCCCCACCTGAAAAAATTCAGATCAATGTCAAAACCAGTAAAAGTCTCTCCACAGTGTACACAAAAATCAAAGCATATCTATAACCTGCATTGAATATGTATTTAACAAGTTTTCATCATACTATGTTTCAAAATGTGAGTACCGGTATATACTTTCTGAAATTTAGATCCTTCTTGTCCAAGTTGCTTAATTCTTCTCCATTCACACTCACAGCACAACAGGGAACAGTTTTCACACAACCATAAATACCCTTTCCCTCAAATTTGGTAATTTGTAACTATGCACAAAGACAAGAAAATACAGTAGTGTTGACGTGGCTCTCACTCTGTAACACACAAGCACGAGCATACCTGAGTGCTTGGGTCCTTACTTCTTTGAGCAGACAAAAATGCAACAGCCATAAAATAATCTTCCCATATTAAATAGTCTGTGCGTTTTGCATTGAGATCTCTGCAACACATGTTATATTTAACTACACAAATTTTTGACAAAAACATGAAAACCAGTGAAGTCCTGTACACTGAAACATGATGATCATGAAGACATCACTTGAACAAATGAGACAATATGTGTTATGGCAAAAACGCGCATAGCATTGGTGGCGGGGATTGGCATAAGAACTGGCCAGAGCGTTGGTCCAATGATTACTCATTTGTGCTCGAAGCGACCGAGTTTGCGCTGATTTCGTTTTTTGGTCAAGCTGTGGAAAATCAGGGCAGCAGTTACATTTTGAGAGGGCAGCGGGAATGAGAAAAAATTGTTCTTAACCACTCCACTGCTGGTTTGTTTGGCTCCTGCAATTACATATTTACATTGACCATAGGTTGTGACTTTCATGGAAGGCACTTTGTTGAAGTGTTCATTTATGGATCGTAGTTTGGTTGGCGGCGACAGCATTGGTGCGCTATATCGCGCAAACGTCCTGGAAGCTCACGTATTAGTGCACTGAAGTGCTGAAAAGCAGTTAAGCGAGTCTTGTGTATTTGAGCGCGTCGTCTGCCAGTGTTCTTTAATGTGTGTTTTTTGTTTTTGTTAAGAAATTAAAAGGAGCGCGTTAACAATTTGCCTGCTGTAACTCTACAGTGTTACTTACCGTAACAATCTGATTTTTCACATTAATCATAGCTAGTTATATGCAACACAAATACATTTTCCCAACCACAGTCAATCAAAAAACAATTGTTAAGTGTCTTTTGTACAATAATTTACGTGCTGGTTTTTACTATGAATGTTTGGTGGCAGCTAACAGGAAGGGAAGATACGCAACAATGGAAAAACTTCAGAATTAATAGAGTAAAGGTGAAACAAATCATTTTACCATCAACAAAAAAGCTTGAACTGCATTAACACTAAATTTACCAAGGTGTTGTTTTTGATACCAAGTGAGTTTCAAATTCAGTTTTTGCAAAATGTGCACATCTGGTGAGTTTGAGATTTATTGGCTTTTCCTTTTCCTAAGAAACCTAATACTTTTCAAAACTATGATTGTTGCGATTCTGCTTCATTTTTGTGACAGTTATTTGATTTCTTTAATTGTTGCACCTCACCATTTACCAAGGTGTTGATTTCGACACCCAGTGGCAGGAGATAGCCATTAGCCAAAGCTAATTATTTGTTTCTCATAGTATCTCGATTGTCTCATGTGGCGACTGATGTTTACAATCTGGTGGCTATTTTCAGAAAACATGTCACATGTTAGATTTACTTCTATCCTGAAATATTTGAGTTTCGATGATAAACCAAAGATGTACTGGGCCAGGAGCAGACTAATTCACAGCAACACATGCAGTTTATGACATCAGCATCCACGTGTCACTGAAAATATTGGTGAAAAGTTTCATTCACATTGGACAAGTAGTTGATGCTTCTGAAGTCATGTTGTCCTTTCATTGCATTTATGCCAAAGAAAACCGATAAATATGGCATCAAGTAAAAATGTTGTTTCAAAAGTCGACTGGCAAAATATTAAGTAGACGGAAATTCATTCTTCAACTGATACACAATGTGTGTATGAAAAAAGTATCACTTGAAAATGTTGTGGCCATTCCTTTTTGTCAACTTAGATCTCACTCGAAAATGTCATGGAACAAGATGCAAAATGTGCATCACTTGCAAGAGCACGTGTTCTGCTGGCGTTTCAAAAATAACTTATGCCAAGAGTTTTCCAAACCTTAGTGCTTCAACCATGGGGTATTGAGCACTCTTGACATAAAATGCCAAGAGTGCTCAATACCCCATGGTTGAAGCACTAAGGTTTGGAAAACAGGAAAAAGTTTTGCAGTTTTCTTTCCAAATTTCAGTAAATGTGCTACGTGTTAATGGTATCTCTGTGATTTACATTGTTGTGCCAAAACTATTTTCACAATCACAATACAATTATGTAAATAGCTACTTCGGTCTCACAGCACCTCACAAGTTATTAGAGTCTTGCGTGGGGCGGGTTGCAGGCACCTGCATTTTCAGGGTGAGTGCGGGAAGCCACTTGAGTTATGCGTGTGGCAGGCATGGGTTTAACTTGATGCAGGGTGTACGTGAGATAAGAAATTCTTTGTGCAGGTAACTGAATGTTGACTTATTGCATGTGAAAGCAATATGAGAAAAATAATTAATACTACTATGGGATAAATGGCTGAAATATCTCAGCAAAAACACAGCCTGCCAAAAATGTTCCTCTAGCAACTGGGTTCGAAAGATCTTTGAAATACTTTCTCCATCCACTATGGATGTCCTCCTCATTGCTGAGTAAGAAACCATTTTGGTCTTTGATGGATCTAGCAGTATGATACTTTTTGCCTTGAAGACACAAAGATGGTTTGCCTGGTGGCTTGCCAGTACTTGGAATCTAGTTTATACTAATAATACTCGTAAGATAGCATTTTGGACCTTGTACCATGAGAGGCAAAGACTTTTGTTCCTCAGCATACCATGCATGCAAAGAAGAGTCAGCTTTGTTTTAAAGCCATGCCTTGTAGACTACTTTCAGCATCATCCAGCTCATGGTTCCACCATGGGGTTCCTTTTTTGCAATTATTCACCACACCATGCTTCTGACATTTCTGTCATACCTGAATGGCATTTTTGGAAAATTTTAGCCAACTACAAATGCCAGATGGCTAATCAAGGGCTTTAAAGATGTGGGTTTTCCCTAGGAGCGTTTTTGCCACTTGAAAATTTTCTCAGGTTCCGATGACATAGCTGTGTCCACCCCATGACATCAGGCTGCCAAACAAAATTTAGGTACCAGAACTGCCTAACATTTCTCAAATCAAAGCCAGACTTCCTGCATCTTTAGAGGTTTGATTAGCTCTTTAGCTCTACTGGTTGACAAGTTGTGACAGAATAACATTCAAGCCACTTGAGTGGCTTGCGCATGCATGTGGGCAAAGATACAGCTACTTTCCACAGCTGGCACTCCAACCCCACATACAGTGTGCATTCTGAGAGATCTCAGAGCAAGGATAATACCTTGTCTACAAAATTCTTTCTTAAGTCCTTGTTTGCCAGGGCCTCTCGCTATACTCCATCTATATAGACTCTGTTGGTGTTTCAAGAAGCAAGTTGTAGACCACAAGGTGCTGATTGGTCGACAGTTCTGCACCCCTTCTGACACAAACATCCAACACTGATCAGAATAGGTCAGCGGAAACCATGCAGAAATCAATGAGTGATTGTTGACAGAAAGAATTCTGCACCAAGTATACATGCAATTTACCTCTGTGTTGAAAGAAAGTGCTCATTATGCACAGTGAATTGTTGCGGCAAGAGCCTTCAGTTGTCATTTATGTAAGAATCACCAGGCTGGCCGATCACACTTCCATCCACTGGTATCATTCTCAAATGTGGATTGAGGTCTCCCAAAAACACATGGATTTGTTAGTTCTAATCTTTCACCGAGCATCACTAGTTTCTTCCACGAATTTCAGTTGTACTGCACTCGAGTTTTTGTGGCGTATAGCTGTATCGAACACAGGGAGTAGAGTGACAACTACAACCTTAACACCTTGATGGCCGGTCTACGAATATACCATACCTGGAAATTGGTCTAAAACCAGCAGTTTGGTTGCCTTACCACTGCCATAGCTCCCCCGCCGATTGCGTTAGAAAGCTGTTCAAACCCTCAAATGATTCGGCAAGTCACCTACCCTGCACTTGAAAAAAATCTTTTCGTTGGGGGTTGCAGCTTTTTGAGAGTCACGTCATAAGTAATTTAGTTTTTGGGCCCTTTCACCTCATGTTACATGTTACCTAGGGCCCAACCACTAGGCCAAAGTATTTCGCTGAAGTTTTCATTGGAAACTAGGCTTGAGTCCGAGTCTTTTGAGCCTTTGATCGACTTTCTGGCATTTCTGCTTTAAAAGTTATGATCTAAAAGAAACAAATTAATTAATTACCAAATAAACTAATTAATCAAATATTTTTATTACTGTAGCTCATAACTTTTGAACCCTAAACCCCAGCAAGTCATCCAAAATATCAAAAGACTCGGATTGTAGCCTAGTTTCCAACAAAAACTTCAGCAAAATACCACCATCTAACAGTTTGGGCCCAGGGCCAGGTGAAGTGGGTCAAGGTGGCCTAAAAGCCCTCTACTTATGACGTCACTCACAATAAATTCACACCCCCCAACCAAAAAATTTGCTTTTGAATGCAGACTAAAAGACTTGCCATGTCTTTTGAGCCCTTGAACAGCTCTCTACCGCTTCTGGCACCAGAGTTACGCTCGCGCAATGTCACGTGCGATCCGGTTGCATTGGCGTGAAAATCCTTGAACAGTACCAAAGCCAAAGTGTTAACATGCACACCCTTTTTCCTAGTGAGAGCCATACATTAAAACTTCTTGCCACATGAGGGCTTACGAGCATCCCCACTTTAGACTAGGCAAACTTTGCTGGCTCAATGTCGAACTAGAACAGCTTCCACCTATAATCTAGCTTTACAATGTTAGAAGCTCAGTCAAACAGATGCCAACAACATCCAGGGAATATTGTTTGGTTCCCTTAACCAGTTAGTCTTCTTTTCCTGTTCAGTGAAGTTTGTTCCATTTGCCCATCACTAGCTTAAATCACTGTATGTCAGAATTGCTATTTGTGTGGTTTTCACGTTTCCTGGAGAAGCACTCTGAGCTGTCCGTATTCACCTCCCCAGATGCATAGCAGTCACAGCTCAGGGCCTCCATTTGTGGATAGTTGATGGGGAAACAGTCATAAATTTTTCAAATAGATCCCTCTGCCTGAGCATGGTTTTTATTTACACACATGGCAACTGATGCACAATGGTTTTGATTAATTTTGCAGATTGTGGTAGTAACTGCGCAGATTATACCACTCAATGAAACATTCTAATTTTACAGCAACTCTGATAAGCTGACCTCTAAAATTTGATAGAAAGCATTATATATAGCACCAGACACAAAAAATTTGAAAACATATGTTGGCAAAACCACATGTCATTGACAACAATGATTGATTATAACAAATTACAATACAGTAGACTCCAGTTAATACATCCACACCAGGACTGGCTGATTTTGGTTGTAATAAGCAGTAGTTGTAATAACCGATTTTCTTGAAACTGCAACTAAACAAGGCCAAAGGGGTAAAATTATGCAATTGATGTTTTTTACTGTATCTATTCAGCACTGAAACAACTGCACAAAGTGGTTTGCTTAGGCAGAAACGTTTTTCTGATATGGCCATCTACTTCTGCCTTCAAAGCATAAAACCTGTACATCTTCTCAAATGCTGTTCCATCAAGTCCGAAAACCAACCACCTCTTTTTAAGTCCAACGTGCGCCAAACTTTTGGCACAAAATGGCACCAACACATTTGGCCACAACTCACCAGCAAATTGAGCCAGAGAGTTGTTCAATCTTTAAAGATGCAGAAAGACTTGTGCTTTTGATTTTAAAAAATTAGAATGTTTTGGATTTGAGTTTTCTGTGAGTGACATCATAAATAGGGGTAGGTTTAGGCTGTTTTTGCCCTGGTTACCTGAAACTGGACCCCAAACCCAAAGGGTATTTTTTTATTAAACTAGGCGAAAACCTGCATCTTTAGAGCCCTTGATTAGTCTTCTAGCATCATTTGTGGTTGGCAAGTTATGGCAAAAAGTCAATCATCAATTAATTCCTAAGGGGACTATATAATTAATTTTGTTGTTTTCAGGCCATTAACTTGTAACCACAAATGCTAGAAGATCAAGAAGGCCTATTTGATGTCACACACAAAAAAACTGAAATCTAAAATTTCCCACTTTTTTTCATCTAACTACAAAACTTTCCACATTTCAAAAGGTTTTAACAGTTCTCTCAATCAGCCTGCAACTTGTGGTTTGAATAAAGACTTGCCCAAGATGGACAAATCATACCTTTTATATTTTTGTCGCAAGGCTTGAACAAGAGGATCGAAAATTCAAACCCAAAAAAACAATATTCAGAACTTTCTAATATTCTAAAATCTAATCTAAAAGATTTTCTTCATCTTTAAAGATTTGAACAGCTCTCAACCTCAATCGGCTGGAGAGTCATGGTCGTGCAAAGTTCAGCAAGAAAAGTGGCGCACACTGGATTTAATGGGTTAACTGATGCTCAAAAGCAGTCCATTGTACATAGCCTATTCGATCATAATAATTGTCACATTGTACTGTAATCATAGGCCATTATTTGTTCACAGTAAAAATAGTTTGACTGCATAGGGATTCAAATGTGGATGGATTAAGTGGTGGCTGGATGTACTAACCAGAGTTTTTATAACGGGAAATGATTAACAATATGCCATTCAAAGCAATTTGGATATAATAAGCAGTTGGTTGTATTAACCAAGGATGTATAAACCAGTGTCTACTGCATTACCATACACACAAAAAACTATGCAAGAAAATTGTGAAAGAGATACATTTATTACCTGCTATCTGGCACCGGTACAGAGGAAATTGGTAGTAGGTTGCTGGTTTCAGGCACTTCCACCATATTATTGTTTGTACCACATGTACTACCTACATTCGAACCAAGAACTTCCACCAACATTAATGGTATAGGGTCTGCATAAAAATTATAGAACTAAAACACTTCAACATGTTCTGCTTCATGCATATAAATTATCAGGAGAATGCTAGGATAAAAATAATACACAATTCAACACTTGTATTCTCATTAGACAAGAGGTGATGTCATCATAGCCTACATACTAAAAGGTATTTGCTGGTCAATTTTTGCTAGGTTCAGCTGTTACGTTATGATTACATCTATTGGACTGGACTCAGCTGTAACATCATGATTGTACCTAGCATGGGGCTGTGGAGCCTGAACCCAAATTTCAGGCTCCAGCACCAAGCATCTAAATTTTTTGGCTCCACTCTGGTTCCAATATCTAAAAGTGTTTGGCTTTGGCTCAAGAACAATTAGGTCCATTGAAAGCTAAAAAACATAGCATTATTTGCACGACTCGCTTTCCCCACAATCTGTGTATGTGGAACCGGAACCCAAATTTCATGCTCTGGCTTCACTATCTAAAGGTTGTT